>CEUU01109744.1_pt1 | contig 29810 bp, 25 predicted proteins | sample 531321 | NCBI WGS metagenome assembly CEUU01 (sample SAMEA2622658, study PRJEB7988) | marine metagenome | isolation source: saline water (ENVO:00002010), including
GGCATCTCGTCATCCTCGAACGCCGCCCTCATGAGCGCATGCGAACTGGTCGGAGTGGACAGAAAGATGAAAAGCACCACCCCCATGATTTTGAGAAACAAAAGCCAGCTCCCGAGGGAAAAGTCTTCCATCGTAAACAACCCGAAACCGGCAAGCATGAGCATCGTGGAAAGGGTGTCCCCCTTGCCCGCGGCATGCATCCGGGTGTAAAAGTCGGGAAACCTGAGCATCCCCACCGAAGTGCCCAGAAAAAAGACCAGACCAAGAAAGCCAAGGAACATGCCGAACCAATGAAGGGGATAAAGACCCCCGCCCTCGGAACCGGCGCTTGCGGCAAGGAATTGAAAATCATCCGGGCTCATGACTTCTTGTCCTTGGCTTCGAGTTCCTTGAAAGGAATCGAATGGTTCAAGTAGCGCGAAACCACGATGGCCGCCACGAAATTGAGCAACGCATAAGCGATCGCAAAGTCCACGAACATATCCACCCGGTCGTAGACGGTGCCGATGATTACCAGAAGGACGGCGGTTTTCGTACCGATCACGTTCACCCCGAGAATCCGGTCGAACCCGGTCGGCCCGACCCAGATCCGGTAGACCACGGGAATCATCATCACAAAAAGGGCCGCCCCCATGATCAATGGAAAGTACTCGGTCATTTCTTCTTCAGCACTTCCGGTTCGAACACCTCGGCAACCTTGCGCTCGATCGCGCCGGTCAGCAAATCGTCCTCCAGGAACTGGCTCATGGTATGAACGTGAAAGACCTCTCCCCGGATGAGCATCGTGATCGTGCCCGGTGTGAGGGTGATCGAATTCGCCAGCACGAACTTTGCAAAATCAGTCTTCAGGTAGGTCTCGAAGGTCACCACCCGGGGGGACATTTCCTCGAAGCCCTTTTGAGTCATGGCCAATTTGAAAACGTGCAGGTTCGCCTTGACCACCTCCCAAGTGATCCAGGGAAGATAGCGGATGAAGGCCCAAGCCTCAAGCAGGCGGGCTTTCAATCCCTTGGTCCGGTCGTGGTAGAGCAGGTCATGGGAGAGGTAGGCCACGATCAGGCAGGAGACGACCCCCAAGCCATGGTGGGTATTTCCGGATAGAACGACCCAGTTCAGGAAAAGAAGCAGAAATACTACGAGGGGATACACGCTGAAGTAAAGAAGGCTATACTAAGACCTCATTCTGACAAAAAGAGATTTTTAAGTTTGGGCAACACCGAACGGAAAAAATGGCTTTTTTATCGTTTTCCAGTCGTTCGCAAGTATTACTCCTAGATCCCTTGAATTCTTGCCAAGCAAAAAGCCAAGCACTAGGATAATTGACATGCTAGTACTGCTCTCACCCGCCAAGACTCTCGATTTCGAGACCCCCGCAGGAACCGAAACCTGCACCCAGCCGGACTTTCTCAAGTTCTCGAAATTCCTAATTGGGGCCCTCGGCAAACTCAAGCCCGGTGAGATAGCCGAACTCATGAGCATCAGCCCGAAGCTTGCCGACTTGAACCACCGTCGCTTCCGGAAATGGCAGGCGTCCCATGACCTCAAGAGTTCCAAGCAGGCGGTTCTCGCCTTCAAGGGCGACGTCTACGAGGGCCTGAAGGCCTGGGAGTTCGGGGCAAAGGACCTCGCCTGGGCCCAGGATCATCTGCGTATCCTTTCCGGGCTTTATGGTCTGTTGCGGCCGCTTGATTTAATCCAACCCCATCGCCTGGAAATGGGAACCGTTTATGCAAACCCAGCCGGCAAGGACCTCTACGCCTTCTGGGGAGACCGCATCAACGAGGCCCTCAACGAGCAGATGAAGGAATCCGGATTCGAGTTCCTGGTCAACCTGGCTTCCCAGGAATACTTCAAGTCGGTCCGTGAAAAGAACCTGCAGGGGACGGTCGTCACGCCCGTCTTCAAGGACGAGAAGAACGGTCGTTTCAAGATCATCAGCTTCTACGCCAAGAAGGCTCGCGGACTCATGAGCTCCTTTCTCATACGCGAGCGCGTGGACTCCATCTCGGGACTTTTCGATTTTTCCGAGGCGGGATACCGTTACTCAAGAAGCGAATCCTCCGACCTCTCCCCCGTCTTTCTCCGTACTGAAAAAAACCGGGCCGCGGCCTGACTCCCCTCCTCTCTCCGGAAAATGGGAACCCTTCTTCGTCTTGTATTTGGTTGCTTGATATTTTTGCCATTTTTCGGCTTAAATTCCAGCCCTTCGGAGAAGCGTTCTTTTCAAGTCGTTGCCTACAACGTGCAGAACCTCTTCGATTGCGACGGTGTTTCACTATACGACGACTACAAGCCCGACTACTATGGCCCGACCGAACTTGCCAACAAGCTCGAGACCCTCTGCAAGGTACTCAAGCGGATAGGAGGAGAAAAGGGACCCGATGTGCTTCTTCTTCAGGAAATCGAAGTAGACCGGACGCCCGATGCGCATCCTTCCGCAGTCGATGCCTTGATCGCCAAACTGACCGAGGAGGGGCTGGGACCCTATGAATTCAGGCGTGGGTACGACCCCGATAAACCCAGTGAAAAATGGCCCGCAGTTCAATGCCTCACGCTTTCCAGGTTTCCCATCACCGCCAGTAAGTTGCATCCCATATCCATGGCCAGGCCTATCCTGGAAACGACCATCGAGATCAAGGGAACGAGCCTTACGCTTTTCAACAACCACTGGAAGTCAGGAGCCTCCTCTCCTGAAATGGAAACGCATCGCCTTCAAAATGCCACCACACTGAGAAAGCGGATCGATGAACTCGTCGCCCGTCACCCGAATGCGGATTTTCTAGTCGGTGGTGATCTTAATTCCCACTACAACCATTCCACGGTTTATTCGGAAAGCATGAAGAAAACCGGAATAAACCATGTTCTGGGATCTACTGGAAAGGAACATTCATCCGCAATGAAGCCGGGCGGTCTTTACAACCTCTGGCACGAAGTCGCCCCTCAGGAAAGAGGTTCCGATGCCTGGCGAGGGAAATGGGGAACCCTCATGCATATTCTCCTGCCTGCCTCGCTCTACGACCAGAAGGGCATAAGCTACGTCGACGATTCGTTCCGCATAGCCAAGTTTCCCGGCCTGAACTGCGTTGAGGGAGCAGGCACCCCTATGGAATGGTCCAATGAATTGGATGGCTTCGGAGCAAGCGACCACTTTCCCTTGGTTGCCAGATTTTCCAAGAGCGGGTTTTCCAAGGGAGCGGAAGAAGACCGATCATCCCTCCAGCAAGTGGAGGGATCCCTCCGTAAGGTTGATTTCTCCCAAGCCCTTCTAAAAGCCAATAAATGGGGTCCTCAGTCACTCGCCCCTGCAAACTTCGGCAAGGTATTCGTTTTTTCCGGCGTCGTATCAAGTTCTAGACCAATTAGCCTAACGGCCCAGGGGCACCGCCTGGGCCTCTACAGCTTTGATCCCGAGACAAGGAAAATCCTCTTTTCCCGCAAGAAGGGGGAATCCCTTGCCGGTTACGGAAGGCTTTCCCGATACCGGGGGCAGTGGCAATTCATTATCGAGAACACCGATTGGCTGAAGTAAGCTAGTTCACTTTGCCGCGGGCCTTCTTCAGGCGCGAGGCTACCGACTTCCTCTGCATGTCGCGGTAGTAGCTGGCATTACCCCTCCTCTTTGAAGTACCCTTCCCGGCCTTCCCTCCCCTCTTTCCCATAAGAGAGGCGATTTTCGAGAGGGACTCTACCGCTTTTCGAACCATCTTTCTCGTCAAGCCATACGGTCGAAGACCTTGATCAGGCGATCCATCCGCTGACAAGCCTCTTCCAATTCCCGCAGGATCCGGGCCGCCCGCTCCTTTTCCTTATCTCCCGCCGCCCTTTCGAATGAGCTTCTGTGATTTTTTTGAACGCTGGTTCCTTCATCCCTGTTCCACACCCGCGCCTTTGTTTTCATTACCTCCCCAGGTATTTTTTGCATAAATTTTTTTTTGCACAAGCGTTTGTGCAATTCAAGCTAAAAAAAAAGTTTTTTCGAGGCCGGTTTCCTCAAGTCAATTTCCGTAGCAATTCCGCCCGAACCTCATCCAGGCCATCCTCCAGAACGGCGGAGATGGAGAGGGGTTCGACGTCGGGAAACCTCTTCTTGAATCGGGCCAGGTTTTCGGGAGCGACCTCCTCGTCGTTCTTGTTGCCAACCACTAAGAATGGCTTAGCGGCCACATCCGGATCGTACCCCTTCAGTTCCTGCCGGAGATGCTCGAAGTCATCACAAGGATCGCGCCCGTCAGTGGCCGCCATATCAAGAAGGAACAGAAGCAACTTGCAGCGCTCGACGTGGCGGAGGAAACGATGCCCCAGACCACGGTTTTCCGCGGCCCCCTCAATCAAGCCTGGAACGTCCGCCATCGTAATGCTGCGGAAGTCGTCGGGGTAATCGACCACCCCAACTGAAGGAACCAAGGTGGTAAAGGGGTAGGAATCCACTTTTGGACTGGCATTGGACAGGACGTTCAACAAGGTCGATTTGCCTGCATTGGGAAAACCGACCAAACCGACGTCGGCAATCGTCTTGAGCGTAAAAACGAAGTCCCCATCCTCCCCGGGTTTTCCCTCAGTCGTCTGGCGAGGAGTCTGGTTTACGGAGGACTTGAAGGTTGCATTTCCTCTTCCGCCCTTCCCTCCCTCGAGAAGCACGATTTCTTCGCCATGGACGAGCAGTTCGCAGAAAAGGTCTTCCTCGTCCGAAACCCTCACTTGCGTCCCAAGGGGGACCTTGAGCAAGCAACCCTCCCCCATTCTCCCATTCTGATCGGTCCCGCGTCCCGGTTGCCCATTTTTTGCCTTCCAATGTTTCTTAAAGTGGAATGCCCGCAGATCCGATACGTTCTCGTCCGCTTGAAGGACGACGTTACCGCCCCTACCACCGTTTCCGCCGTCAGGCCCACCAGCAGGCATATACTTTTGTCGGAGGAAACTCATGCACCCATGTCCACCGTCGCCAGCCTTCAAATACACCTTTGTCTCGTCGTAAAACATATCGTTTGCCTGAGTAAACGATAACCGACGACACCCCCCGTGGTCAACGGGGGAAGAAGGATGCTGTGAAGCCTGCCCTAGTAGCGGTAGTGCTCGGGCTTATACGGTCCGTCGACGGGCACGCCTATGTAATCGGCCTGATCTTCGCTAAGCATGGTCAACTTGGCTCCCAATTTGTCGAGGTGCAGACGGGCTACTTCCTCATCGAGCTCCTTGCTGAGACGGTAGACGCCAATTTCTCGGTCCGGGTTGTTCTGGATGTCGATCTGGGCAATGGTCTGGTTGGTGAAGCTGTTGGACATAACGAAACTAGGATGCCCGGTGGCACAACCGAGGTTGATCAGTCGGCCCTCGGCGAGAAGGTATACGCTTCGTCCATCGGGAAAGGTGAAACGGCTAACCGGCCCGCCAGGGACACTGTCGTCCTTGATGACTTCCTTGGTAACACCATCCATTGCCTCAAGCTCCGCGACTTGGATTTCGTTGTCGAAGTGGCCGATATTACATACGATGGCTTGATCCTTCATCCGGCTTATGTGATCGGCAGTAATGATATCCTTGTTTCCAGTCGTTGTTACGAAAATATCAGCAATTTCAAGTGCGTCCTCAACGGTTGTGACTTGGTATCCGGACATACAAGCCTGCAGGGCGCAGATCGGATCAATCTCCGACACCATGACTCTGGCCATTTCGTTGGCTAGGGAATCCGCGGAACCCTTGCCGACGTCTCCGTATCCGCAGACCATGGCAACCTTGCCCGAGATAAGGACGTCAAGAGCGCGCTTGATACCGTCCACGAGGGAGTGCCGACAACCATAGACATTGTCAAACTTGGACTTTGTAACCGAATCGTTGACATTGATTGCCTGGAAGAGGAGCTTTCCTTCCTCTTCCATTTGTATCAAGCGGTGCACCCCGGTCGTCGTCTCCTCGGAGACGCCTACTATCGCATCAGCAACCGGACCCCAGTGGCCGGGTTTTTCAGCGTGAACCTTCTTAAGCAGGTCTTTGATTACCTGCTCTTCATGGCTTTCGGAAGCCGAATCGACCCAGTCGCTTCCGCCTTCCAACTCTACTCCTTTGTGGATCAACAGGGTAGCGTCGCCACCGTCATCTACAATCTGGTCGGGCCCAGAACCGTCGGGCCAGGTAAGGGCACTGAAGGTACAATCCCAATAATCCTCTAAGGTCTCTCCCTTCCATGCAAAAACTGGTATGCCGGCGGCGGCAATGGCAGCGGCGGCGTGATCTTGGGTTGAAAAGATATTACAGGAGCACCATCTCACGTCGGCTCCGAGTTCCGCCAAAGTCTCTATGAGGACGGCAGTCTGTATCGTCATGTGCAGGGAACCCATTACCTTGACGCCACTGAGTGGTTTGGACGGACCGTACTTCTCGCGGGTCGCCATGAGTCCTGGCATTTCATGCTCGGCGATAGAGATCTCCTTGCGGCCGAATTCGGCAAGGGTGATGTCGGCAACTTTGTAATCGAGGGCTGGAGTGATTGTTTGTGTCATAATTTTTAAAACGCTTGGGGATGAATCTTGGATCAAAGGAATGGCAAATCGCACTAGTCCATGGCTTGCCGAAGGACGTCCACTCTGTCGATCTGCTCCCATGGGAGCCCGACTTTGCCGAAATGTCCATAATGGGTGGTGTCGCGATAGATCGGCCGGAGTAAATCCAACTGGGAAACGATTTCGGCAGGCTTGAAACCGAAGACTTCCTTTACCGCAGCCTCTATTTTCTCTTCAGGAGCCTTCTCGGTACCGAAGCAATCTAGCGTGATACTCGTTGGCTGAGGATGGCCAATGGCGTAGGCGACTTGAATTTCAACACGGTCGGCAAGCTCGGCGGCGACTACGTTCTTGGCAACCCATCGACACATATAAGCTGCCGAGCGGTCCACTTTGCTGGGATCCTTGCCGGAAAACGCTCCTCCCCCGTGACGTCCCCATCCGCCGTAGGTGTCCACAATGATCTTCCGCCCGGTCAACCCGGAATCACCCTGTGGGCCGCCCACCACGAACCTGCCGGTTGGATTAATGAGGTATTCGGTCTCGGACGAAAGCAGTTCCGATGGCAAGGAAGGCTTGATGATCTCGTTAGTGATGAACTCCCGGATGGTCGTATTGTCGGCGTCCGAGGCATGCTGAGTAGAGACGACCACGTTCTCGATGCCCGTCATCTTGCCATCCTCGTATTTCAGGGCAACCTGGGACTTGCAGTCCGGCCGCAACCACTTCGCCTCGTCGGTTTGCTTACGAATTTCCGCCATCTTCCTGAGAATGCGGTGAGCAAAAATAATTGGAGCGGGCATGAGCTCCTCGGTCTCGTTGCAGGCATAGCCGAACATGATCCCCTGGTCTCCGGCCCCTTGCTCCGCAGTGCCCTTCCCTTCGGCCGCCGAGGCATCAACTCCTTGTCCGATGTCCCTCGACTGAGCAGTAAGCTGATTCGCGATGAAAACCTTATCCGCATGAAAGACGTCGTCGTCGTTCACGTAACCAATCTCGCGAATCGCCTCACGCACGACTTCCTCGTAATCAAACTTGGCGCCGGTGGTGATTTCACCGGCAATGGTCACACAGTTGCTCTTGACTAGGGTTTCGCAGGCAACCCGGCTTTGTGAATCCTGCTCCAGACAAGCGTCAAGGATGCTGTCCGAGATGGAATCGGACACTTTATCGGGATGACCTTCACCGACGGATTCCGAGGAAAAGATGAATGATTTTGACATCCCCTCAACACAACAGAAGAAGGGGACTGAATCAAGTGTATTCATCAACGCATCATGATGCGTTGATACGTTAAGGCTTAAATTAGTCTCGTGAAAGGATCGACTGAAGGTATTTCCCGTAGCCTGAGGAACCATGGGCCGCGACCGCTGAAAGAAGGTCGTCTTGAGAAAGCCATTCCTTGCCAAAGGCGATTTCCTCGAGACAGGCAATCTTGAGTCCTTGCCGGCGCTCGATGATTTTGATGAAGTCTGTGGCGGAGGCCAAGTTTTCGTGACTGCCTGTGTCAAGCCAGGCCGTCCCCCGGCCAAGCACCTCTACGGAAAGCTTCCCGGAATCCAGGTAGACCCGATTCAAGTCGGTGATCTCGAACTCACCCCGCGACGAGGGCTTGAGCTCCTTTGCGAGGGAAGACGCATCCTCGTCATAAAAATAGAGGCCGGGAACAGCGTAGTTGGAACGCGGACTCGCAGGCTTTTCCTCCAAGGACAGAGCCCGGCCGGCATCATCGAAATCAACCACTCCGTAATTGGAGGGATCGGCGACGTGATAGCCGAAAATCGTGGCCCCTTCCCGGTGGGCATCGGCATCGGCAAGGATCCTCTCGAGTTCATGGCCGTAAAAGACGTTGTCTCCTAGAATCAGCGCGGAATGCGAGCCGTCGATAAAGTCCTCGCCAATGGTGAGAGCTTGGGCCAGGCCGTCGGGGCTGGGTTGCTCTGCATACTCGAAGCGAACGCCGATTCTGCTCCCGTCACCAAGCAGTTCACGGAAGGCAGGCAGATCCCGCGGAGTAGAGATTATCAGGATTTCGCGGATCCCCGTCAGCATAAGAACGGAAATCGGATAGTAGATCATGGGCTTGTCGTACACAGGCATCAACTGCTTGCTCACGGCCATGGTCAAGGGGTAGAGCCGGGTGCCGGATCCACCGGCCAGAACAATTCCCTTGCGTGGATTCACGTTACGCCCAGCCTCTCCCTTTGGTAGTTGCCCGAGGCAATGCTTTCACACCAGCCCAAGTTCCCTAGGTACCAGTCGACGGTCAAGGCAAGCCCTTGCTCGAAGGTATGACTTGGCCCCCAACCTAGTTCATCCCTAATCTTTGAAAAATCAATCGCATACCTGCGGTCATGACCCGGACGGTCTTGCACGAAAGTCTTCAAATCGGCATGTGGGGCTTTTTCCGGACGCAAGTGGTCGAGCAAACCGCAAATCTCATCAACGATCTGCAGGTTGGTTCTTTCCGAGTTTCCACCGATACAATAGGTTTCGCCCAGTCTTCCGCCCTGCAACACCGCCCGGATTCCCGAGCAATGATCTTCCACGTGCAACCAGTCGCGAACATTTCCTCCATCTCCGTAGATGGGGAGTGGCGTTCCCTCAATTGCGTTCAGAATCATGAGTGGAATCAATTTCTCGGGGAACTGATAGGGACCATAATTATTCGAACAATTCGTGGTCAGAGTGGGAATTCCGAAAGTATGGTAATAAGAACGAACCAAGTGATCCGCCCCAGCCTTGGAGGCCGAATAGGGGCTGTTCGGCGCATAGGGAGTTTTTTCGCAAAAAGGCTGGTCCTGGAGATCTAGGCTTCCATAGACCTCATCCGTTGAAACGTGGAGAAAGCGGAAATCCTTTTTCATGATGCCTGAGGAAATATGCCCCCTGCATGCCTCGAGCAGATGAAGGGTCCCCAATACGTTGGTTTGTACAAAAGGCTCGGGACCATCGATGGAGCGGTCGACGTGGCTCTCCGCGGCAAAGTTGACCAGTGCATCGGGTTTCGATTCCTCAAGAACGGCGGAGACCAGTTTGGCATCTCTTATGTCGCCAAGCACAAATTCGTAACGGGAATCTCGTGCAAACTCCACAAGGTTCTCCGGATTGCCCGCGTAGGTCTGCTTGTCGAGGTTAAGCACCCTTTCGCAAAACCCGGAGTTTAGGGAACCTCGGATGAAATTCGAACCGATGAAGCCCAAGCCGCCCGTTACCAGCAAAGTCTTCATGCTAAGCAAACTTTCTTCATTCGGTCCAAGGCTTCCTTCACCGCTTCCTCGACGGGCCTCATCCCAACACCGGCCCTCTCGGCCTTGGTCGTGTCGAGGACGCAATTCGAGCGAGGGGTAGAGGCCACTTTGCTCATAAAGTCATCATCATCCTCGAAAAACCTGAATTCCTTGTCGGCAACTCCTGCCTCTCGTATCCAACCGACAACCTGACTGGTTGTGATCGAGCCTTGGTTGGTCAGGTTGTAGGTGCCGGGCTCGACCCCACTTTCAAAACACTTGAGACAGGACTCGACGAACTCATCCAGGTGGGAGATTGAATTCTCAGCTTCCAGCAGGGTTTCGTAATGCAAAAGCTTCTGGAGATAATTGCGTGGATGAACCTCGTGATCGAAGGGAATCCTCAATCGCCAGATGAAACAACCGTCCGCGCCTTCCAAGACTTCCTCGCCCAAGGCCTTTGAGCCACTGTAGAAACTCGAGGGTGGTGAGCGGAAGGAAAAATTGGGCTTATCCGTTTCCTTCCACCCTCCCCCGCCCGGTCGTTTCCCGGAATAGATGCAACCACTTGAGACATGCCCCCAGGGAATACCGGTTTGCTCGCAAGATTCGCGTACCCTTCCGGGCAGGACGGAGTTACCGAAAAGACATTCAGCTTTTTGCGCCTCGCAAGCATCCACGTTGGGCTTACCCGTGAAACCCGCCGCGTTTATGAGGAAGATCGGCCTGACCGAACGAAGAAAGAGGACAAGTTCCTCCACCCTCGTATAATCTAGCTGATCCCGGGAAAGACCTACGACCTTGAAGCCTCTGCTTTCGAGACTCCGCGCGAAGCGAGAGCCTACGTAACCAGTGCTTCCTAATACTGCGATTGCGGACATATCGTTAGCATTTGAACATAGCGAAGCAGTCCAAAAGTACAACCGATAACTGGAAAATCAGCAAGTGAGGACTTAGTAAGCGGAAAACAAGCTCCGGCAATCGTCAACGATACCATTAAGTTCCCACTTTTGGGTATCGTAAAGAGACTTGGATGAGAAGGCGCACCGGCAACGCGAAGGTCGAGCTTTATGAAATATAAGCGTCGGGACAGCTTGTTTTCAGATTCGGGGAACCGCACCTTGAATCGGTCCTTTTTTGCCCCCTGCCAGCGGTACTTTCTATTCGACAAAACTTCAAATTAGCCAAGAAAGGAACTTCAAGTTTCGCAGAGGTGAGTTCATTCGAAAAAGTCTTTTTCCTTCATATCCCAAAAACCGGGGGAGAATCCGTCAATCACTTGTTCAGGCAATCCCGGGCGCAAGAACAATACCTCGAGCACATGGAAAACCTCGATTCGTCAATCATCGGCCCTGGATTCCAGGAGGGGAAGACCTTTGTCTCCGGCCATATACCCTTTCCTCGTGTCAGGCATCTTTTCGGGAAGCCCTCGGGCTGGAGCTTGATAACTTTCGTAAGGGATCCCTTCGCCCATCTTTTGTCCCATCTTTCATGGACCCGGAACCTATCCTCCAGCCCGACCGTATTCTCAAAAGTGCCCCCTGAAATTCAACGGGTTTCAAGAATCATGTCCGAGACCGATTTCAACGACTTCGCCTCCCTGGAGGGTTTTTTCAAGGATATGCCCAGTGAAGCGCTCTGTCTTTTCGACAACCGCCAAGTCAGGTATTTCTCGGACCCCGACGATTATGCGACCGTTTCGGAAGGCGACTGCCAAAAAGCGATGAAAACCGCCGATCAATTCGACTACATCGGTCTTTTCGAGGACTTCGATCATTCGATGCGTATGCTCATCGACAGGCTACCGTTCGAGGTGTCCGAAGATGCCATTCCGCATAAGAACAAACATAATCCGAAGATCATTCGCGACGAGTCGTTACTCCCCGCCCTAAGGGAAATGACGACGTCGCTGACCTCATTTGACGACAAGCTCTACCAACGCATAAAGACCATCCGGGCGCAAGGCTAGGAACGCCTTGAAAACAGGCACGTCGAGGGTCCGTTCGGATGATTGGCGTCGTCGGGACCGTACCGTAACTCTTTATGACCAAAGTGTCTGAGGGCACTGACGATAGCGTCTTTGGTCAGCCATCTCGAAGTCTTTCCCGTACCTCCGCAAAATTCCTCGTCCGTCACGCCATATTGATAGGTTTGCTCGAAGAACTCGTAATCCAAACCCCTGAACGAGCCTCCCTGCAAGGGGCCGAACTTCTTCTTGAGGTTCGGATTGGTTTGCATTCGATCGGGATCGGCATAATGCGTCCAAATGAACAAGTTGTCCGAAACCCTGCAAACCGACTCCAACAAAGCCATCGGATCGCTCGAGTGATAAAGAACTCCGCTGGCCACAACCAAGTCAAACCTGCGGTCACAATTCGGCAGGTATTCATTGAAATCCCCGAGGCGAAACTCTACGTTGCCCAAATCAAAGGCCTCCTTGATGCAAAGGCATTTCAGGAAACAGGAGACGTTGGCTTCGATTGATATGATTAGGCTTGGGTCAAGCTTGCTCAGCATGTAGGCGTGTCCTCCCTCGAAAGGACCGAGCTCAAGAATTGATTTTCCATCCGCTTCTCCATAGGCATCCATGAGCCATTCGATTCTGAAATCCTCGAATGCATGCACCTTGCCACCGGTCGAAAGACCGCTATCAACGGGCACTTCGCATATCCATTTGCCCTTGAAAACGTCGAGTATGTTCTGTTTGTCGGGTCGCGCCCGGCAAAATTCCCTGAATTCGTTCGTTTCCATTGGTTGGTACTCGGAGGTTTGCGGCTCAAGGCTTCAGGGCTTCGCGAGGACGACCCAAGAATGAGTGTTGTGCAGGTTTTGGGTGTTCACCGTTATGCCATTGCGCTCAAACTCACCGGCTTCCCGACCGGGCTTGCAGATCTCGGATGAGATGGATTCATCGCAAACCGTCTCGTCAAAGTTGATCTCCTGGGTGACGCAAAGACCCGTGTCCCCGGCGGCAAGCCTGCTTTCCCACAAGTGCAGCCTTTGGGACGGAGGCAACAGGGCGTTTTCAAGGATAAGGTATTGGGAAAAAACCTCCTTCAAGAGGTCTTCCATTTCCCTGAAGGAAAACCCATGATCCGGAAGCATCTCGTCGTTGGGGGTTCCTAGGACAAGAATACCGCCGGGTTTCATAACGTTTCGCAACTCTATCAAGGCGTCCCTCTCCCGACCGTATTCCTTGATGTGCTCGAGTACTTCGCTACAGGTGACGAGATCGAATTCTTTCCCCTCATAGACCGTAAGATCCGTGATTCCACAGGTTCGAAAGTTCGCAAATTCCGAAAAGTTTCTTTGGGCGAATTCGATCGCGTGGGTGGACAGGTCGAAGGCATGGACTTCCAAGGCTCCACCCTCCTTGAGAATCCTTGCTCCATAGCCACTCCCGCAACCCGCATCGAGAACTGCGCTCTTACCCTCGTTGAGGTATTGAGAGGCAAATTCATAAAATTTGCTGTGGTTCAAAAAGTTGTTGTGATGTTCGGAGGTGTAGGAAACGCTCTCACCCTTTTCGTTGTAAACGAGCCCGTTGGGATAAACGCGAACGAAATCCTCCACGTAATTCCTGCCGGAAACCTTGGCCAAGACTCTCCGTAGTTTATTCCAGACCGTCATTTCTCTTCCGGAGGAAAAAGCCTTCTCGCCTCCTCCCTCCACTCGTACTCCTCATTGTTGTTTTCCCTTATGGATTGCCTGTCCTCTTCCAGGAGGTCGAAGTCATCCATCCCCTTCCCCTTGTTTTCCCAAACCGGCCGAGGCAAGCGATTCCACCCGAGAAGCTTCGCGCAAAGCTTAAGGGACTCTGGGAAGGTCTCGAGGAACCCCACGAACCCATAATCGCAAGGACGGGATCCGCCCAAATAGTTCAGGGCTTGATTACAAACCCAGGGGATGCTTGAAAACTCAACCAGCGTAGGTCGTTTCCGGTAAATATCCATGATCAGATCGTTTTGCCTGTCAGGCCTGCTCATAATATGGCGATATAGAGAGATAGTACGCTCAACGGGGTCCCTCAACCAAGTAATCTTGGAAGCCCCCGGATAAGCCGAGTCAAACGCATCAAACTCAAAATGGCCGTGAAGGCACTCCGCATCATCTGGAATGGAGGCACTCCGGTAAGTTTCTGATTTCCATTGCAAGTCATAGTTAACCCAGAGTTTGTCGGCGTAGACTTCGTTCAAGACCTTTGCAAAAGATGAACCGCCTGTCTTGGGTATATGTATGCTGATTATCATTTCAACTCAGGTTCAGCCGTCTCTTCCGACATTGACCGTACGCGGGGCAACGGCATTCCGCCTTCGAGGCATAGGTTCTCATTAAAAGCAGGATCATGCCAGCCGGAACCGGAAGAACTCTCATAGGGAATATCCTCACTGCGGGCAAAAAAGGCCCGGGCTCTTTGATGAAAATAACAACAAACCGAGGGAAGATAGAGGTTTCTCCGACCGGCCAAGCTGAGCCGTTCGCACAATTTCGACAAGCTGATCGCAGACAATTCGCCTCCCTCCAGGAAAGGCAAAATTACCTCCGTCTTTCCAGCTAGAACGGAGGGGTGGAGAAAAGTCAGGTTCTGGGAAAGCAAGGCCCTGTACTTGTCACCGGGGAAATCAAAGGGAAGCGATTCGTAGAGCGAGGACAGTTTTCCGTCCCGAAGGATCATTCCCGCAGAAACAACTCGGCTCGATGCGGCATGTAGGAGCTTAGGGCCAACCATCCCGGCGCCGTTTTCCAAGGCGTGCGAAAAAAGCCTTTCCAGCCAATCCGGATGAATGGGCTCAATCTCAGGGCGAATGAAGACGAGGGCGTCGTAGGCTTCCAGTTTCCGGTTGATTTCAGGCATCTCGTAGGCGTCAAACACGGCAGATCCCCAATCACTAGGCACCAAGGTATCCAAAACCGGAAAATTCGTCTTTTCCAGAGAGGCGTCCATTATCTTCTGCCTGCGGGCATCTGGAGGAGGGCCGTAATACACCAGGCATGCCTTGGTTTGCTCCAAGCCGGAAGAATGAACGATTTCCCAGTGCTCGCCAAAGGTTCTGCAGGCAACCCCTCTCATTCCGGATCGCTCGACGTGAGAGCGAACGGTTTTTTTCTGGGCCTCGGCAATCCAGTCACCTTTTTCATCAAGGGAGAGTGCGGTTGAGCCCGAATGGGCCCTCCAGTGATAAAGGATTTCCGGAACGTGCCCTATCATGTGGTCTTCGATTTGACCGGTCGCCCTCAGGCAAAAGTCCCAATCCTGGGCGCCCTCGAAACCCTGCCGCAACCCGCCCAGGCCATCAAAGAGGTTTCTGTCTACTGCCACAAGATGACAAAAGTAGTTTTGCGAGAGGAGGAGGCGAGGATTCCAGTCGGGTTTGAAATAGGGGTCAAACCTATGCCCGTCGCAATCGATCTTGTCTTCGTCCGTATAAACGATTCGGGCCTCCGGGTTTCGGCTAAGAAAGGAGGAGATCGAAGCCAAGGCATTTGGATGAAGTTCGTCATCCTGGTCAAGAAAAGCGATCCATGACCCGCGAGACGATTCGACGCCATGATTGGTGCAAAGCGAGATATGCCGATGATCACAAAGAGAAAGAACCTTGATCCTGGAATCCTCGTTCTTCAGTTCGTTGAGGCACTCGGTAACCCGCGGGTCACCTGTTGCGTCGTCAACCAGGATCAGTTCCCACTTGTCGAAAACCTGGCCTTTCACGGAATCGATTGCCCTGAGCAAAAGCTTCAGCTCCGGTTTGTGAATGGGGACGATAATGGAAAAGAGCAGCCGGGATTGACCTGCGACGCAGTCTTTTGGAGGCAGCCTCGCTCCTCCGCGGTCCAGGATGAATTCGTCATAAGGGCATGACGGATTCTCCCGGCGAACTTCCTCCGCCTCCATTGACCCTATAGAGGAAAAGTCAAAACGGGGTCTTCGAGAAGAAAGCCTGGCAAGAAGGCTTCTTTCCAGGAAACGGTTGGCGGTTTCAATGATCTTGGGCGCCCCCTGTTCGGTCGACCAGAGAAAGGGCTTTTCGGGAAACCCATTCTCTCCCTCCATGAAACCCCTGAGAGCCTTGATGATTGCATCTGCCTTGAAAGGACAGGTGACGGCGTATCCTTCCTCCTCCAGTTCATCGATTCCTCCCGAGCCTCGGATTCCGGCAACCGGGATCTTTCTGGCAAGCGCTTCCAGGTTAACCAATGGGAAAGGGTCTTCTCGGGCAAAGCTGAACAGAAGATCAACCCCGGAGATATGCTTCCAGGGGGTGGAGGTCGGTCCAATAAACGACACCTTTTCGGAAGAGCTCCGGGGAACGAGCTTTTCATAAAAACTTGCCCCGTTCCCACACCAAGTCCATCTGACTTGTCTGGATCCAATGCGGGCAGGAAGCTCAGGAAGCATGCAGAGAAACCTGTCGATTCCCTTTCGGTAGTCCATATTGGCAAGAACTCCGACATGGAACGGCATCGGCTTCGCCCCGTCACTGGAAGAAACCTCCCGCTTCCCCTGCTCGGATTCCTCCAGATCCCTCAACGAAACGAACTCATTTACCACGGAAACCGACTCTTCCTTGATTTTGAACAGTTCGTGAAGAACCGATTTTACCGCCTTTGAGCAAGCTACGTAATGGTCGGTTTGCTCAAGTGTGCCCCTTACGACCGATGGCTTCATTCCCCTGATCGCAAACTCAAGCTCATGGACGTAGCAAAGAACGGGCACCGAAGAAGAGCCGAGTTGCGACAACAGCAAACCATTGGCGAAGGTGTTGTTGAAAACGAGATCAAACCGGGCGGGAAAAGTTGGCTTTACTGAATCAACCGAGAGATGAATGCGGCCAAGCTTTTCAAAATCCTCCCAAAGCTCCCCCCGAGCAGAATCGTTAAACAAGAATTCGCATTCCAAGTTGGCTGAACTCTTCCAATGGCGAACGAGTTCAAGCAAAACCGCAGTCGCGCCATTTAGGGAGCAATTATGGGAAACGAACAGGATGGTTTTCCCAGGCATCAGAGACGTTCGCTCGGAGTAGATTTCATCGAAGGTCGCCTCACTTCTTTGTAAGAACCACTACGTCCTGGTGGTTTCCGAAGACCCCTTCGTGAAAAGACAAGTCAACCGGCCAACCTTCGACGATCCCCTGGAAGGATGAGGGTAACTGGACTGTGTCGAAATATTTCGCTCCGACTTCGGAGTCTTTCCCGAAGGCATGATTTTTTCCCAAGTTTACGTAGCCATGCTCATGGAGATTCTCGAAGTCTTCCCCGGACAAGTTAAAGCGGAGCAGGCTGCTCGAGCCGTGGTAAGACAAGATGACGACACCGTTCTTGCGGGTCACCCGCAACAATTCGGCCATCCAATCCGCCTGGTCTTCCAAACTTAAGTGTGTCAGAATGGATACCCCGTAAACGGCCTGAAAGTAATCATCCGGATAGGGCAAGGGCGGTTTGTGTTGAGAAACCTCGAACCTCGGGGAAAGATTGGCGAGACACCAGTCGATTGCCTCGCCATTTACGTCCACTCCATGCAAACCTTCGTTCTCCTCCAGCATATAGCGACAAACCCGGGCGCACCCACAACCCCAGTCAAGAACGGGTAAAACCTTTTGATGGCCATCGCCCAAGTGCTCCTTGAAAAGAAAATCGATTTTCTTGTAGGAGGAAAATCCTTCCAAGACGAAGGAGGAGGCGTCATCGGACCCGTGAACTTGGCTGCGAAGCCGAGCGGGAGGCAAGTTCTCGTATAAATCCCGGCTCATTGGGAAATAATAATTCCCGTATTTACTGCTCGAGGAATTGCAATGCCTTGAAACGACGACGGTTTCGCCCGCCCCATGAATATCCTTCCTTTTGATGGAAATCCTGAAGCCTATTTGACCCGACCCCTCCCAGAAGGGGAAAACCTGCAAAAGATCACTCCTGTCCAGTTTGCAGGAGAATTCGACCGCTTGATCGTTCACGAAGAATTCCAATGACTCCCAAACCCCGTCGCATGGAACCGCCCAACCCGACAAAACAACCTGCGAATCATCGATTTCCAGCCGGTCCACGCACCAAGGCTGGGACCGAAGAAAAAAATTCTTTCTCTCGCTGTATTGCGTCAGTTCCATGCGACGAGGATTCTCAGTCAAGGATCCTTTCGGGCAAAACGAAGGGGACGCCCGAAGACTTGCATCTTTCGCCTTCGTCAGCCATTCTTTCGACCAAACGGGCGAGCCTCGGGCTCGCTGGCTCGTCGATTTGCAGACAGTCGCGAAGAACCGTTTGCTGAAAACCGAGCTTGGCCCTCGGGGGATCCAGTAAATCGGCTATGACTTGGCTTATCATTCCCTTGTGATTAAAGCTCCATGCGGATTGGACGTAGGCCGGGCTATTGGTGTAATCCATTACGGCAACCGGTCTATCGGACTTCATGGCCTCGAGGACGATCGTCGATGGTGTCGAGATGACGGCGTGAGCCTCCGCCATGTCCTGAGCGAGCGGAACCTGATCACGGGAACCATGGCCCAGAATATCCTGCAGGTCATCCGTTAGCCTCCAGACAAATTTGCAAATGCCCTTCTCCTCCAGGCCCGAAGCCGTTTCCTGTAGTTCCTCCATGGACTGGACTACCAGCTTTTTGTCCGCTTCCGAGAACCAAGGTTTTCTGGCAGAGCAAACGAGAATCAAAGGGGGTTCCCTTGAGGGAGGAGGCGGGATGTGAAAGTCATCCAAACGAGGCATGCCTACGTTTTCGCATTTCCCGGCATTGCCCCAAGACTCGACAAACCGGCATTGCGAGGGCCCGATGCAGGCAAGCTTGTGCCCAAGCACGGGGTTGAAGATTCCCGCGGGACTCTGGTGTTCTTGCTCCCAACTGTTCCGATACTCGAGAATTCCATCAGCCAAGATAAGCGTGGGTATCCGCCGGTCGATCAAGCGGACGAAGATATCATGGGTCTCCTGCCTGTATGCATCATGGGAAACGACTGCCCCAACCTCTTCAGAGGGGAACCAATCCCGATCGAACTCATTGACGTCGAGAATTGGGCGACGAAGGAATTCCCTCCAGGTCTCGTAGAGCGGTTGGTCCGTTCTTCTGCTCAGGAAAACTACCGGGGGTTCATTCATTGAAATTAGTCGCTATCTCTTGCTGGCGCGCAAGAGGCACCATTCGGCTTCGACCTCTTCGAGTTTTTCGTTCGAGTCCAGTTTCCTCAGTAAACGCGGGTGGTCCGGATACTTCATTCCATTTCCCGCAATCTGCGAATAGAGGGCGTCAATATGCAAAAAGGGGGAAACAAGGTCTTTAAGTTTGAGAAAATCGAAGATATGGAGATGGTGAGGGTTCGGATCCTCGCCCGTTTCATCCACCCACATATTCGGAACCGAGCAGATGAACGTTCCATTCGGACTGAGAAGGCGCTGAACGGAACGCAGGAAGGATTCGGGATCTTCGATGTGCTCGATCGTCTCAAAGGAGCAAATCAGATCAAAGGAAGCTTCCGGGAAACGCTCGATCAACCCCTCGACCTCTCCTCGCTCAAACCTCAGGTTTCCCTTTGATACGGAGAAGTTCGCGTTACAGTACTCGATCGCATCTTCATCCATATCCACGCCAAGCACACTGAGGTCTGGCCGACCGAAACCCAAGACGTGGGACCCATACCCCATTCCACAGGCCACGTCGAGAACTTGACCGGAAAGAGGGGATGCCTCGCGGGCCATTTGATACCTCGCTAGGTGAGAATCCGACCTGCGATTGCTTTCCCTGAGCATGTCGGCATGAAGGTCCCGCCTCTCCAAAAGCCATTTCGCGGGGTATTTCAAGTGGACTTCCAAAGGTATTTTCTGCAGGCAAATGGTCGCGTCGTTCTTCTCAGTCTCCAGGCTTTCGAAAGGAGTGATTGTCTGGCTGGCGGGATGCAACCTGAAGCCATGCCCCAGCAAAAGATCTTCCCACCATTTCCTGGGCTTGACCGTCAAATGCCATTTTTTGTCCCGGTCGGGACGAGTTGCAATGCGCAGGTAGACTTGCCTCCGGGCAACCCTTGCGATTTCCCGGATGGCCAAGGGCAGATCGTCCTCGGCAAGATGTTCGAGGCAATCCGTTGAGACCACCGTGTCAAAGGATTGATCTTCGAAAGGCAAACGGAGAACCGATCCCGTTTCAAAGGACCCCGAGCAATTTTCCCGGCAATAGTCGATCGCCTTGCGAGAAGGGTCTAGGCCAAGGACGTCGAATCCCCGGCTACTGAATTCATGGACCAGTCCACCCATGCCGCATCCGACGTCCAGGATTCTGCCATCGGGCAAAAGATTGAGTATCTCGGTTACGACGGCGGAGGCATTCTCGAAGGATTCGCTTCCATGCCGATCGGGCAAGGCCCAGTATCCGTCATAAAGTCGACCATAGTCCACCTGGCCTTGATCGGGCTCATGTCTCCCGGACCTTTTAAGCACCGCCTTCATGCCCAAATCGCAAACTCCACCGAAGAAATGATCCCCTTGATCCACGTCGACCCTGAAGAACGCCGCCTCGGAAACCCAATCCAGGACGTCCTTCTCATCCAGGGAATTGTGATGGTCGTCAGTAATGAAAGCCTCGATCTGGTACAGGTTCGACCCCAAGTTGCACCTAAACTCATATTCGACCGTAAAGCCGGATCCACCCTCCTGCGCGCGGGCAAGGGTGCCTCCGCTGCCGGTCGCGCTAACGAAGGAGGCATCCTGATTAGCCGTGGCCCAGGAATAAATCTTGACCCCCTCCTTATTTCTGATTCTCAACCCGGCGCTCAAGCCTTCGAACTTTCCGGTTGTAACGAAATCAAGAGATATCCTAACGGAATCCCCGGGTTGGAAATGGTTGCATTCGCTCTCGTCTTGACCAAAGACCTTCACCCCGAGGATTCGCGCCCCCCTTCCGGTACCAGGATCCGGATCCGGTTGACGACCGTCCAGTTCGGACTTTCGAGCCAGGTCGGGTATATGAGTTCGTCGCCTCTGCCCCATGATCAGGTTGTACTCGTCCACGCACTCCTGTACGCCGCCATCCAGAACAAGCCTGCCTTGATGCAAAAGAAATACCCGATTCGTAAGTTGCCTCAACGTCTCCTCGTTGTGAGTGACGTATAGAAAAGTGATTCCGCCGTTCAGAAGCTCGTTTATCTTCTCGTGGCATTTCTTGCGAAAGAACTGGTCGCCAACCCCCAAGGCCTCGTCGATGATGAGGATTTCGGGCTCTACAAAAACCTGCACGGCAAAAGCGAGCCTCATTCTCATTCCGCTGGAATAGGTCTTGACCGGCCGATCCACAAAGTCGCCAATGTCCGCAAAGCCAAGAATATCGTCGAGGACTTGGTCCGTCCTGCTTTTGCTCAAGCCCAGAATCGAGGCATTGAGATAAACGTTCTCCCTTCCCGTAAAGTCCGGATTGAACCCCGATCCCAATTCAAGAAGCGCCGCCAATTTGCCATTCGTGCGCAAGTACCCCGAGCTTGGCATCATGGTTCTTGCAATCAGTTGAAGCAGGGTGCTCTTGCCCGAACCATTCTCCCCCAGTATGCCGACGGCCTCGCCTTTTTTTATTTCAAAGGATATGTCGCGGAGGGCATGAAAATCCCTTTCCCCTTCGCGGGAGATCCCGAGCAAATTTTCCATAAGGGGATGAATGAGGTTCCCGGAAAATCTCTTGCCCAGATTCTCGGCCACCACGGCTAGACCGCCCTTGCTAAGTTCCTCCTTCATAATTGAGATAGAATCCGATCAATTTGGTCGGCGACGGCAGAGGGGGAAAACTTCTCCATTTGCCTCAAGCCTGAAGCCGACAAGTCCTTCCATCTGCTCTCGTCCTTGTAGAGGTTTATGACTTTTTCGGCTATGTCCCCCGCTTCATCGCCAATGAGGGCATCTCGTCCATTTTTAACGTTCATGCCCTCGGCCCCGATGGAGGTAGTAACCACCGGCAAGCCCAGTGACATACTTTGCCCGATCTTGCCCTTCATCCCTGCCCCGTATCTGAGCGGGGCAATGAAGACTTTAGCCTGGTTAAAGAAGGGTTTGACGTCTTCGACGAAGCCCGTGACGCAAACACCGGGTCTCCTGAGCTGCAGAATTTCCGAACTGGGGTTGCTGCCAAGCAAGAAGAGCTGGGCGTCGGGGATTGTTTTCCAAACCAGAGGCATAATTTCCTCCACCAGCCATTTCGCTGCATCAATGTTGGGGATGTGAAGATAGCTTCCTATGAAAAGGATGCCTTTTCTTGCCGGGAAACCAGGGACTCCAGAGGTTTCTGACAAGTGAACGTTGGGTACCACGAAGGTCCTTTCATTCCCCCATTCGCGAACCCTTGCGGCTTCATCCTCGGTTACCGTGAGAGCAAAGTCGCAATGCGCAGAGAAGCTCTTCTCTTGCCTATGGAATTTTTTCCATTCTCTTTCAAGCCCGTTGTCCTTGCATCCGTACAATTCCCATTCTCTTTTGATCCTCAGAAAATGCAGGTCAATCGTATCATAAATGATTCGGGCTTTGCTTCTGTTGCGAATAAAGGCTCCGTACTTTCTGTACATTTGCGGTCTGCAAACCCAAGCAACGTCGACGTTATCCAGACGCGTTCGCAATTGTTTCCTAATTCCAGGCTTGTTAAAAATCAGTACTTCTATGCCTTTTTGCTGAAGTTCCGAAACGTAAGGTTCCTCCGCTTTTTGATTATGGGGAAGAAAACTCACCTGATAGCCAAGGTTCCTGAGAATAATAAGGATTTGGTAAAGACGATGTCCACCGGACTCCCTGTCGTAAACGGGCAAGTAGGTATCGATGACCAATATGTTCTTACCTCCATTCAACCTGTTTGCGGCTGCATACTGCTGCGAGAACTTCCCAACGGGCGCGGAATGCGCGGTCAACTCGCCAGACCACTCCGACTTGAAGCGATGCCTGTTCGTTCGCTGGTAGGACTTGACTCCCGACTCCTCGGAAGTACCGCATGACGCGCCCTCGCAATGAATAACCACGGATTTGGGCTGATACATTACGCGATAGCCCATTTTACGAAGACTGAAGCAGAAGTGGGTGTCTTCATAGTATGCGGGGGCATAACACTCGGCGAACCCGCCCGCCTCCTTGAATAAACTTCTTGAAGTAGCCAAGGAAGCGCCCGAGCAATAATCTACCTCTCGAAGGAAATTGAAGTGCGGTTCAGTATGGTCCTTGCCTTTACCATAATTGCATCCCGTCGCATCCTGCCAAATAATTCCGCCCGCTTCCTGCAAGGTGTTGTCAGGATATAAAAGCTTGGAACCAACCGCCCCAACCTTGCTTTCGTTGGATAAGGTTTCAACCAGAGAGCTTAGCCAGTACGGTTGAACTTGAGTATCATTGTTAAGGAAAATCAGGTATTCCCCTCTGCAAGTTTCCGATGCCTTGTTGCATGACTTCAGGAAGCCGATATTTTCCCGATTGCTCACCAACCTGACGCCCTCAAGGGAGCTGGTTAATTCGGTGGAATCCCTGGAATTGTCGTCAACCAGTACGATTTCTACCGGAAGATTTTTTTCCAAGTTCAATTCCAAGGCTTTCAAGCAAAGCCAAGTCAAGCGAGTCTGGTCATAAAAGGGTATAATTATTGAGCAAAGAGGCTTGTCGTGGGAAGGGAAACAAATCTTTTCAAAAGTAGAGAACTCCAGAGACTCGTAAAAAGTGGGTTTGAGGCGCGACTTGGTTTTTCTTTGCCCCGGGAAGAAGCCATAGTAGCACTTCATGAAAAACTTTCTTACCTTCCATGCATAGGTTCCTTCCATGAATTTGATCCTTTTGGAAAGGCCGTCTATTTTTTCAAGCAGGTCTATTTTTTCCCGCCCGGGGAGCATGCTTAATTCCTTGGATGCCATAAGCTTCTCAAGGGTGCTTGCCTTGAATTTACTGCTTAAGCCGGCAAAGTGAGGCGAATATAGCAACTTCTCGTACAACCGTTCGAAATCATTGCTCAAAGTGCCTTTTTCCATATTGGAAACCGATTGCTGAAGATCATGTACCCTAAAGGAAGACAGCGTCTGATCCAGATACTGGACTTTCCCTACGCACATCAATCGCAACCAAAGATCTACGTCCAGCAACTGGGACATTTTCGAATCGAATCCCCCGACTTCCATGAAGGCTGATTTCGAGATGAAGGTATTGGAGGGTTCTCCGATTTTATTAGCGGGCGAGTCAAGAAGCTTCGGATCCTCAAGGAGCAGCTTCCCTTCCTGAATCCTTTCCAGCCTGCTCCAATGCCTGGGCAAATCCTGACAACCGATGAAAATGTCCTGGCACTCCGGGGAATCGGGAGAATCGAAAAGAATTCTTCGATCCGAGAATGCGAGGGAAAAGGAATCATGCTCTTTGGTTTCCTTGAGGAATACCTCGATACAGGAAGGATCCAGCAAATCGTCTTGAAAAAGAAATTTCAAGAATTTGCCATCGGCTTCATTGGCCAAAAAATTGCAGTTTCCGGAAATACCCAGTCCCCTGTTTCGAAAAACCCTTGCAGGAAAAGGAGAGCTTTTCTCGAAATCCTCTACCAAAGACAAGGATCCATCAGTTGACCCGTCGTCGGAAATCAAGACCTCGAATTCCCTGTAGGTCTGTTCGAGGACGGAACCCAAGGCATCCTTTAGGTAAGGAAGGCCATTATAGGTGGGTATGCAAATGGAAATGTCCACCACTTGCTGTCAGGGAAGAGGAAGACGACCCGACCTAGAACTATTCGACTTCGTAAAACTCGACGTTTGCGCTTCCGGTTCCGCCGGCGGCGTCCTCGACGCGCACGCCGTAGGTACCAGGGTCCATGTCTACAACTGCGACCGGTTCCTTAGTGTCGCTCGTGGCTCTGGAGGCATAATTGGTCGCGGTGCTTGCATGATCGCCCCAGTTGTCGACGGTTAGAAAGGACTCGAATTGGCTTGTGCTGGCGTTGTATTTGGTAATGGTAATTTTCGGATCATTAAGCTTGGGACCCCCAAAGCTCATGGTCGATCCCTTCACCCGAATCATCACCTTCTTGCTTCCCGTCCCGCTAATGGTTATGCCACCAGCAACGGGGTTCTCTCCTACCTCGGCACGGAGCGCAAGGCCATAAAACCTGCCGGTGCCCGTATCGTCCGTAAGTCCGTAGAATTCAACGTTTGCATTACCGGTTGCGCCTGATGCGGCATCCTCTACTCGGACGCCATAAGTCCCTGGATCCATATCAACCACCGCAACCGGTTCCTTGCTGTCACTGGTAGCCCGATCTGCATAGTTGGTTGCCGTGCTCGCGTGGTCGCCCCAGTTGTCCACGGTTAGAAAGGCCTCGAACTGGTTTGTACTGGCGTTGTATTTGGTAATGGTGATCTTCGGGTCGTTGAGCTTGGCTCCTGTAAAGTTCATGGATGAACCTTTCACCCGGATCATCACCTTTTTGCTGGTGGAACCGGTTATAGTCATGCCTCCGGCCACTGGGTAGGTGCCTGCATAACCCCGCAGGGCAAGCCCGAAAAAAGTCGAGGAAGAAGAGGAATTGGTGTCGGGAGCAGAACCAGGGAGGGAGGCAAGAATAGTTGAAGTATCGAGGGAAGGAACCGTTTCTACCGGAACGCTCAGGTTGGCTGCGGCGATGGAAAGATCGGTCCAATAGGTCGCGTTGGGCGGTGTGTTTCCTGCAGGAACGCTTTGTATGGAAATGTAGGAACTCTGACCGACCAAGACCAGAGATCCGGTTGCATAGGTCTTGCTGGAATTGTAGTCTTCGATGGGTGATTGCCCGTATAATGAGGCACTCACGAACAAACCCAGTAGCATGGAAAGGATTTTATAGGGCATAGACATAGATTGAAATATACTCTTGGGATGAAGACTAAGGCAACCTCAATCTACATAAAGGTTCATCGTCGAGACAAGCCCAATTTCATTGCATGCCATACCTCGCCCTGAGGATTTTTCTCAAAAGGGCATCGGGTATCATCCGATGCAGAAAAGGAGCCACTCTGGCCTGAAAGAATCCTCCCCCATAAAAAACACCATGTCTCTCTTTGTCAATAACTTGCAACAATCTTAGGGAGGCTTCCTCGGGAGGTGGAGAGTGATTGAGCTGGTCTTCGATTTTTTGCCAAGCCCGCTTCATGGAAGTGGTCTGTCCCGAATCACTCTGCTTGGGTGCCGATTGATTGAAGGATGTGCTTACGTCACCGAGCCTAAAGTCGACGAACTGTGGGTTACTCGGAAATTCCAGCATGAGAGTCCGGGTTAGGCTGGACAGGGCGCTCTTGCACGCATTGTAGAGCGGCATATAGGGCAAGGGATAGAGGGTTGCGAGGGAGGTGACGTTAACGATGACGCCCTTCCCTTCATCGGCCATTTGAGGAGCGAATTGCCTGCAAAAAAGGACAGGGGCGCTAAAAAGTACCGAGCATTGCCTTGTTATCTCTTCCCTGGGAAACGCCTTCCACTCGAAAAAGGCCCCGTATCCTGCATTGTTGATCAAAAGGTCCGGAACCCCGTGTTCATCTGAAAAAGACTTCGCGAAACCTTCCGCCGCCTTTAGGTCGGCAAGATCCAGTTGGATGTCGTGAACAAGCCCGGATCCCCGGATCGGACTGGGTCTGCGGGAAACCGAAAAAACCTCCACGCCACGCTCTGCCAACCGTTCGCAGGCAGCCAGGCCGATTCCGGAGGATCCCCCGGTCACAATCGCAGTATTTGGTCTCACTCCCTGTGACCCTAACAAAATTTGGGCTTTGCAGCCAAGCGGAAGATTTCAATGATTGGACTCAACCCGGAATGAAGGATAGGACCATCATCTTGCTCACGCACGAGTACCCGCCCAAGCGCGGGGGAGCGGGCACCTATTGCGAAGAACTGGTCCATGCATGCGCAAGCCTGGGTTTCCGAATCGAGGCATGGGTACCCGAGTATGGACGAGAGGAAGAAAACGGACGGGTCATCTCGCTCGCGATCAAGGGCACGCAAGGCTTGACCTGCTCCATTAAGTCGATGCTGGAGACGGGCAAACGGCTCACAGGGAGGAAGGATAAAGTACTTCTCCACCTTGCGGAACCCGGAGCGTTGCGGGCATTCCTGCGGTTCGGGCGATTGCTCGGAGAACTCCCTGCATTGACGGCAACGATTCATGGGACCGAGCTGCTTAGGTTCTGCTCGAACCCCTTGGAAAAATTTCTCTTTCGCAGGCAATTGAGGAAAATCGGGAGAATCCACGTTCTTTCCGATTTCAATCGCAGGGCCCTCCTCGAAATATTCCCCGAACTGGAGGAAAAGATTCTTCTACTTCCAGGCGCCCCGGCCCGCGAGTTGGCGGGACGAGCAAAAAGACCGGAAAATCACGGGAAGAAAAGGCTCAGCATCCTGTGCGTGGGGCGCCTTCACCCTCGCAAAGGGCAGGACAGGCTTCTTCTTGCCCTGGGTTCCCTCCCTTCGAGCGCCTTGCAACGAATCGAGTGCCTTTTCGTGGGACCGGTCGTCGATCGGAAGTTTATGGAAGAAGTCAGGAGAAAGGCCGACCAGGTTCCTTGCCCCGTCTCCTTTCTGGGCGACCTCAAGGATGCCGACCTTAGAGCCGTATACGAAGGAGCGGATCTTTTTGTCCTCCCTTCCATGCCTCGAGCCAAAAGCGTGGAAGGTTTCGGTTTCGTTTACCTGGAGGCTGGTTCCCACGGTCTGCCCGTCCTTGCGAACAGGACGGGAGGGGTCGAGGATGCGGTTCTCGATGGCAAAACCGGGCTGCTTGCCGACCCCGAGGATTGGAGGGACCTGAGCAAACACCTGCTTGCATTGATCGAGAACGAAGACCTAAGGGAAAAACTAGGAGAGGCTGGGGCCAGATGGGCCCAAAAGCATTCCTGGGAAAAAGTTGCCCGCCAGCTCTACTCGAACGCTTAGACGGCGTCGGCAAATGCCGAGCGGAGTCTTTGAAAGAACCAGGCTCCGGCTAGGAAGACGATGATTCCGAAGACCCAGGCGTATCCGATCTTCATCCAATCAACCTCCCCTCCCCACAAGGTAACTTGACGCATCGCGTCGATGACCTGAAGGAGTGGGTTCCACTCAAGGAATGCCCAAATTCCCGGAGCCGCCGCTCTTGCCTTCTCAGCGGAATAGAACACCCCACTTCCATACAGAAGAGCCAGTCCCAGAAACGAACCCATTTGGCTGAGGTCCCTTATGAATACTCCCAAGGCAGAGAAGAACCACGCCAACCCTAGGGCCATAAGGAATACTGGGCCGATGATGACGGGAAGGTAGAGTACGGAAACAGTCAGGCCAGGTCCCAGAAACTGAACCCCCAGCAGGCATAAGGTTAGCCCGATCAGCAAGTCGGAAGCAAGGGCGCCGCACATGGCGGCGGGTAGAATCTCAAGGGGGAAAACGACCTTTTTAACGAAATTCGGCTGACTGACTATGACTCCCGGCGACGCACCGATGACCCCTGAAATCAATCCCAGCACGCTCAATCCCAGAAAAACTCCAAGTGCAAAATCCAAGGTCGATTCGTCCGAATCTGTAGTAAAACGGCCCCCAAAGACGACCCCGAAGGCAAATACGTATAGGGCAAGCATAAGAAGGGGGTTTGCGATCAGCCAAAAGGAACCGAGGATGCTACCCCTATGCCTGGACTTGATGTCCCTAAGGAGAAATTGCCACAACAATTCCCGTCGTTTGAGTAGGCTTGAGATCAGTTGCATCTAAGACTGGGACGCTATCAAAACATGGCTCGTAGAGCGAGTGGAATAAGACAACCTAGGGAGACTGAGCCCAAACTCCTTGGCTATAGTCGTAATACACTGCGCCCGAGTGACTGGAGCGGGCCGTGTCGAGATACAGCCAACCCGATCGCGTGCTCGAGTAAAGGAAAGGATAGACCGATGAACCCGACCACCACCAACCAATGCCTTCCTGCCAAGCCCAAAGGGTTTCCCCGCTTTCAACCGAGGCATAGATCCAGCCGTGTGAGGGATGGAAGATCCAGGAAGAAGCCAAGGGAGAAAAATAGCCGAACCAATCCGACTGCAACCAACCCGCCTGAACGGTCTTGCGGGCCTGACTCCACGAAGGCAAATAAGCTCCGATCCAAGCTTCGTGGTTGGCAAGGCGGGTATAGACCGTCACGTCACCGTAAGTGGAATCGGATGACCCATAGGAAACGGCCCCGATGATCCTCCATGCATCTCCGATTCTCATGAAGGCGGGTCCGCCACTGTCTCCGACTACGGTACTGGCTTCCAGGTCAAGGGGGGAGGAGTTGCTGTCACCCGTGGAAAGATTATCGATTTCCGGTTGTCCCTTTCCCAAGGTATTTGAGTCGAGCTGCGGGGAATCGAAGTCAATGGCCAGAAGCCCCCCTGAATATTCCGCAGGGACATTGGGCTTCTCCACCTTCTCAACGATCCGATCCAACGAGTTGACCCCGCCAACTCTTCTGTGGTTGAGGACGTTCTCGGCTCCGGTTGCGCCGTCGACCAAGTTCCCGAATCCACCCAATACCACGCGCCCCCCCAAGGTTTCGGCGTTACCCGAAGGAAGTTTTGCGGGGTAAACCCCTATAACTTCGGTCTTGAGGAGCACCACGGCCAAATCGACCCCCAGGACGTCGCCGTCACCCGTTCCGCCGAGTTGCGGCAAACGAGCCTCCCAACCGGCATGCAGGATGATTTGCGAAACCTCGAAAGTCCGTCCCGTTCCGGCTTCGTTGAACGGAGTGTGCAGGACGAATTCCCAATTTGATGGGGAGGGAGCGGGACTTGAGTTCTGATTCCTGAAAAGGTGAGCGGCCGTCACGACCACGGATGGAGACACCAGAGTTCCCGTCCCGAGGGTTCCGGATTTATCAACCAGCGCGCCGACTGGTGAAAAATCAGGATACTCGATGGACGCCTCATAGGGAGATGCATTGCTCCCAAGATCATAATAGGAAGACCAGGACAGGCTGTCGAGTTTGCCGATCCTCCTTTCCCGAGCCTCCAGGAGAACCGTGACCAACCCCAGCAATGGAAGGAGCAGGCTAAAACCGAATTTACTCTTCGCGTGAAGGTTGAATGTCAGGAGGCGCACTGGGGGGCAAAATATTGGGGGGGGGCGGCGGCGG
>CEUU01031273.1_pt1 | contig 29600 bp, 27 predicted proteins | sample 531321 | NCBI WGS metagenome assembly CEUU01 (sample SAMEA2622658, study PRJEB7988) | marine metagenome | isolation source: saline water (ENVO:00002010), including
TTGAACAAAATAAGTCAATATATTTGAATGCTTCTGGGGGCTTCATGAAAGGATCTATGTGATCATCTTGAGTATGATAACTAACAGATTCAGCATCTTGAAGAATATTAAAAAACCCCTTTCTTTTAAGATTCTTTAGGTAACTATGAGTATATATCTGAGCACTTTTATGAAATACAGCCCCCTTTGGCATTAATCTAAATTTAAAAAGATATTTTAAAATTAATGTATTTGCAAGGACAACTTTGTCGACCGATTTATTTTCAAGGAGTTTTATGGATATAAATAAATTGCTAAGAAACTCCCTTCTTGCTATTTCATAGCCTAAATAAAATATTCTCATTTTTTAGTTATTCTTTGAAAATATTATATCTTTTTTTTTTAGTATATTTTTCTAAAAGCTATATTTCTGTTATTTTATAAGTAATTTCTAATTTAATAAGTGTTTTTAGATAGAAATTCTTGTAAAAAATTCATTATCAACAAGGATAGTATTATAAGGCAATCAATTTCGGCTATAGAGACTGGGAAGTTAAAAATATCTCTAGTTTTAGATAATGAAAATAAACTAATAGGAACTATTTGTGATGGTGATATTAGAAGAGCTATTTTAAATAATATTTCTCTTGATGATTCAGTTTCTTTAATTGTTCAGAAAAATTGCGTTACTTCTTATGCTTATGCAAAAAAAAATGAAATTTATTTATTGATGCAAAAAAATAAAATTTCTCATATACCTATTATCAATGAAAATGATGAATTTGTTGGTTTGGAAATTGATAACAGTCTAGTAACAAATGAAAATTCAGGAATCATCCCAAATTATGCTTTACTGATGGCTGGCGGCAGAGGGGAAAGATTGAAACCATTAACAAATGAATGTCCTAAGCCAATGATAGAAGTAAATGGTAAACCAATATTAGAAATAATATTAGAGCAATGTATTAGATCAGGTATTAGGAAGTTCTTTATATCTGTTTGTTACTTAGCAGATAAGATAATTAAATATTTTGGAGATGGTTCTCAATGGAATGTAGAAATTAATTATCTATATGAGAAAAAGCCTTTGGGAACTGCAGGGGCATTGAATTTATTACCTAAAAATTTAAATCAACCTATATTTTTAATTAATGGGGATATTCTTACAAAAGTAGATTTTAAGAATTTATTGGATTACCACAATTCTAATAAAGGAGAAATTACTATTTGCGCAGGTGAGCATATACTTAAAAGTCCCTATGGAGTAATAAATATTGATGGTATAAATTATATTGATATGATTGAAAAACCTTCATTTAAAAATCTAATCAATGCAGGTATTTACGTGATTAATAACGCTGCAATTAAAACAATTAAGAAGAATACATATATTGATATGCCAAGTTTAATTAAATTAGAAAAATCCAAAAATAATAATATATTGGTATACCCTATTCATGAATACTGGATAGATATAGGGAGACCTGATTCTTTAAAACAAGCAATATTCGACTTTGATTCTGGATTTTATTTATGACTACAGCAGCTCTTATTCCAGCGAGAGGTGGTTCTAAAGGGATTAAAAGAAAAAACATTAAGAATTTCTGTGGTAAACCTTTAATTTATTGGTCAATAAGAATTGCTTTAGAAAGTGAACTGATTGATAGGGTTATTGTGTCAACGGAAGATTTTGAAATAGCTGAGATAGCAAAATCATTTTCTGCAGAAATTCCTTTTATTAGACCTTCAGAATTGTCTAAAGATGATGTTTCTGGAATTGCACCAGTTCTGCATGCACTAGAGAATCTCCCTGAGATTGATGACTTGATTCTGCTTCAACCAACTTCTCCTTTGAGAAGATTAAAGGATATTGAAGATATTTTTCAAACAAGATTAAAATTTCAAAGCGATAGTGCAGTTTCTATTACTAAATCTACCAAGAATATGGATATATTTTTTCAGCTTAGTAGAGAAAATAAATTAATTTCTTTATCCAATAATGTTAATATTAAGCCAAGACAACTATATCCTGATAATTATATTTTGAATGGCTCAATGTATCTCTCTACTAGAGAATCAATCATGAATAATAGATCTCTTATTACCGACAGAACAGTTGGTTATAAGATGCCCGCAGAATACTCTATTGATATTGATTCTTACTTTGATTGGGAAATAGCAGAATATCTGATGTCAAAATCATAATGAAAAAGGTTCTTGTTACTGGTGCTGATGGATTTATTGGATCTCATTTAGTTGAATTATTAATTGAGGAGGGTTATCAAGTTCGAGCTCTTTGTATTTATAATTCTGCTGGATCTTGGGGATGGCTTGACTCATTGCCTAAAAATAAAAAAAAATTAATTGATGTTACTTTAGGTGATATCAGAGATGCGAACTGCGTAAGACAGATAATGAAAGGATGCGATATTGTTTTCCATCTTGCGGCTTTAATTGCCATTCCATATAGCTACATAGCCCCTGCCAGTTATGTCGATACTAATATCCACGGTACATTAAATGTTTTACAAGCTGCAAAGGATCTACAAATAAGTAAAGTAATACATACTTCAACATCAGAAACTTATGGCTCGGCCAAGTATGTACCTATTACAGAGGACCATCCTTTGGTTGGTCAGTCACCTTATTCTGCATCTAAAATTGGAGCAGATCAACTTGCTATAAGCTTTTGGAAAAGCTTTTCATTACCGGTAACGATTTTAAGACCATTTAATACTTATGGACCAAGGCAAAGTAACAGAGCTGTTATACCTCAGATTATTACTCAGATTGCTAATAAAAAAGAAAAATTAAGTCTCGGATCTCTATCCCCAACAAGAGACTTTAATTACGTTTTAGATACTTGTAAGGCCTTTGTCTCAGTTGCAGAATCCACAAATACAGCTGGAGAAGTTATAAATTCTGCTAGTAATTTTGAAATTTCTATTGGTACAACCGTCACTTTAATAAAAGATATTATGAATTCTAATATTTTAATAGAGGAAGATTACAAAAGAGTAAGGCCACAGAAATCAGAGGTTAATAGACTTTATGGAAGTAACAATAAACTTCTTTCACTTACTAGTTGGGATCCAAAATATATAGGTTTAGATGGATTCAGAAAAGGTCTAGAAGTTACAATAGAATGGTTTACAAGACCTGAAAATCTTATTTTATACAAAGATAATTATGTCATTTAAAGAAAGTGGGAACTCTATCAAAATTGGAGACATAAATGTATCTTATTTTGATCCACCAGTAATAATTGCCGAACTCGGAATAAATCATTCTGGTTCACTAGACACAGCAAAAAAGCTTGCTGATTTAGCTGCAGAAAGTGGAGCGGATATTATTAAAAGTCAATTCCATATTCCAGAAAAAGAAATGTCGAATGAAGCAAAAAAAGTAATACCACCACATACAAAGAAATCAATTTATGAAATTATCGAAGATTGCAGCTTGTCCCCAGACGAGGAATATGATCTGAAAATTCATATCCAAAAATTGGGTAAAGAATATTTATGTACCCCATTTAGTGCCGAGGCTGCAGAGCTTCTTGGTCAAATGAAAGTTTCTTCATTTAAAATTGGTTCTGGTGAATGTTCTAATGATGCTGTTTTAAAAGCTTCTGCTAAGTATCAAAAACCTTTAATAATAAGTACTGGAATGAATACTCTTGCAAGCGTTAGGAAAACTTGTGAATTGGTTAGTAAATATTTGAGTAATAATTTTCTTCTAATGCACACTACTAATTTATATCCGACTCCTTCTCACCTTGTAAGATTGGGTGGCATTAAAGAACTTCAATCAATAGTAGGAAATTCAAGAGTAGGACTTTCAGATCATACTCAATCTAATCTTGCATGTCTTGGAGCAGTAGCTAATGGAGCTGTTATTTTAGAAAGACATTTTACCGATACAAAAGAAAGAATTGGCCCAGACATAATTAATTCAATGACTCCTAAAGAATTGACTGATTTAAAAAGAGACAGTTTAACTATGTTCGAGATGCGTGGTGGATCCAAAGAAAAAGAAATACAAGAGGAAGATGCAATAAGAGATTTTGCTCTAGCTACTGTTGTTGCTACAAAAGATATACTAAAGGGAGAAAAATTCACAACTTCTAATACTTGGCCAAAAAGACCTGGAATTGGAGAGATACATGCCAGAGATCATTTGGAATTAATTGGAAAGACATCTAAAACAAATATTGAAAAGGGGGTGCATATAAGGGAAATTGATTTTTTATGAAATTAATCCTCTTAGGATGTGGAGAAATAGGGAATTATTTAAGTCGTAATCTCTCATTAAGTCATAACATAAATATTTTTTCTCTACAAAATTCCAAATTTCTATCGCTAAAAAATTTGATCAGAGATTCTCCAACTAAATTTAATGTAATAGATTTGATGGATCCAAACTCTATAAATATTGATACTAGAGAATCTTTGTTAATTAAAGCTAAGGAAATCAGAACTATTTTTTGTAATTCTGATTTAATTAATCAATATATTTACCTTTCTAGTTCAAATATTTATAAATCAAGTAAAGAAATGATATTTGAAGATAGTTTAATTAAAACAGAAGGTTTAACAGAATATCTTAAATTAAAAATTAATTCAGAAAATTTTTTAAATGAGTTTTCAATGCCTTTATCCATATGCAGGATTCCAAGTGTCTGGGGACAAGATTCTAATAAAAGCTCTTTTTTTTCTGATCTAAGGGAGGCTTTTAATTCTAATAAATTTATTCATTATAGAAGCAATGATAAGGAGGTAATATCATATATAAATATTAATGATCTTGCTAATTTATTAGGCCATATATTAGATAATAAATTAACTGGAGTTATAAATGTTTCTACTGATTCATACAATACACGCTTTAATTTGAAAGCTAAAATAAACGATAAAGAAACTTCTTCTATTGAAGATTGTATTGGTATTAGGTTATCTTCAAAAAGAATACTTTGGAAAAAATACATTAATAAAACATGCCTGCCATTTTGAAAATATTATGTTTTACAGGAAGTAGAGCTGAATACTACATACTTAGACCATTACTAAAGAAAATCTCAAATCTTGAAAATATTAATTTAAAACTTATAGTATCAGGAGGTATTACAAAAGAGATAAATAAAAAAACTATTAAAGATATTAGAAATGATAAGATAGAAATTTTAAGTATTTTAGATATTCCAGAAAGACATTATCATCATTCTGAAAAGATAGGTTTTTTATGTTTAGAGTTATCACCAATAATTAATAAATTCAACCCAAATCTTTGCATAGTTTATGCTGATAGATTTGAATCATTTGCTTTTGCCACCACGGCAACACATCTTGATAAAGTTCTTCTTCATATTGAGGCTGGAGATATTACTGAGGGAGGAACTTATGATGATTTTATTAGACACTGCATAACTAAGATGTCACATTTATTTTGTACTTCGACTAAGAGTGGTTTAAAAATCTTATCAAGACTTGGAGAAGATTCTTGGAGGTCAATTCAATCTGGATTATTAAGTTATGATGATATGCAATTAATAACAGAAGAAGATAAAAGTTTAGTAATTAATGAACTAAAGATAAACGATAATTTGCCAATTATTATTGCAACAATGCATTCAATTCCAAAAGATTTAGAGAAAACAAAAAATGAAAGTATAAATTTCTTTTCTGCGCTTAAGAAATTCTCTTATAAAAACGATGCACATATATTTATTACTGGTCCAAATTCAGATAATGGAAACCAATTCATTATTGAAAATATTAACCTTTTTTTAGACGAAATTAGAAATGCATTATATTTTGAATCTTTAGGTGGATTTAGATATCAAACTTTAATGAGTTTATCTTCAGTAAGAAGCGTTATAGTTTGTGGTAATTCTTCTTCTATTATAAAGGAGGCTCCTTTTTATAAAGCTCATTCATTAAATATTGGATCAAGGCAAAAAGGAAGAGAATCTGCTTCAACTCAAATAGATTGCGAAGCAAATGAATTGGAAATAATAGAAAATCTAGAAAGACTTATTTTGTTTCAAAATACATCATGTATAAATCCCTATTATGTAAAGAATGCATCAGATAAAGTAGTTGATTTTATTTTAAAAATTTTTGAAAACTATTCTGAAGAGGAGATCCTTGATAAAAAATGGAATAGGGATAAAGATTAATTAATAGATTATATTAAAATTGCATTAACGGCATTTCCATATTTTGAAAATCTTGAAAGAGATAATGGAAGATTAATAATCTCCATTATCTCTCTGATTTGATTTTCTTTTGAATATTTAAATTCAATAACCATATTTTTATCTTTCATAAAATGATTTTCATATAATTTTTTATTTGTATTAATGTATGAGTAACTAATATCTTTGTCTAAAGTAATTCTGAATTTGTTTTCTGGGCAGGAAAAATATCTCCTAACGTAATTTATAAATATATTTGGCTTTAATCTATATAAATTATATGAATGTTCCTTTAAATCAATTGAGTTTTTTATTCTCTGACAAATTTTTAAATCAAATAACTTCTTACTTAAATCTATTTCTCCTATTGAGAAATTAATTTTTTTTCCAACATATCCAAATTTTTGTTTTATTTCAAAAATGGCATTTACTCTATTTTTGTTACCATACCACCTTAATCTGAATTTTTCTCTTGTAGCTGATCCATCTAATGAATCATTAAAACAGTCAAAATCTAAGTTATCAAAATAGATGCTATTTATAATTCTTTTGTCATATATTTCACGAAAACCAAAGTTACTTTTACGAATTAAATAATAAAAGTCATCAAAATATATGGCGTCTATAAAAAATTTTTTTTCGTATCTTAAATCCATAATTATTTTGAACTTTTACCATAAGTATTTCCATATAGAAAGTCTTTAACTTTATCAACATTATATTTAAATGAATAACCATTTATATTTATTACCGAAGAGGGTTCTAACAAATAAAATTTTAATTTTTTTACACTTTCATCTCCTGACCAATTATTTTCATTTAGATTTTTAATAATTATTGATCCTGGACCATATTCATCTTTTTTCTGGAAAGCAGTGAAACCTAATTTGGTTGAATTAACATTAACATTATTTGCTCTAAAAACTGATAAATCTTTGCTGGCGATACCTATTGCAGAATTTGAAATTGATAAATTTTCTAAAATCATTGTACTTTTTTCACCCACACTAATAGCCTTATCTCCTGAGCCATTTATAGAAATATTTTTACCTTCTAAATATGTGCCAGAAATATCTATTGCATCATTTCCAATATTGAAAAATTCTACGTTTAACATTGATCCTTGACCAAAATCAATATCTAAAGCATCTGATTTGGTATTTGAAAAAATTGAGTCTTTAATCTCAAATTTACTTCTAAATATATTTAGAAAATCTTCAGCAAAATTAGCATCAAACTCGCATTTAATTATCTGAACTGGTGATTCATAGAAATTAATAGATCCAGTTATGTTTAAACCCTTTTCATATGGGAAATATAAATTACTAAATTTTACATAATTTAATCTTGACTGATCTTTGGCATTTAAGACGACAATACCCATACCATTATTTTTTGCAGATACTTGTATTGGGCTTTTCGGATTACCAATAAATTCAATCGCACCTCTTGAAAGTATCAAGCCTTCATTAGTAAGAGTTATATTAACTTTATGATCAGCTACTAATTTATATCCCTCTGGTAATATCAAGGGTTTTTTAATAATCCAAAGTCCAGGTTTAAATTTTATAATTTTTTGTATATTATCTACATCAAGAAAATTAAAATCTTCTGCATTAGGATCTATATTAGTAATACTTTTTAAATTAGATTTTATATTTTTATTTAATAAAAAAGTATTTATTTTTTCTTCTCTAATTGAACTTAAACCAAGTACTTTGTATCTAATTTTCAAATCATCATATTTATTTTCTGAAGGGAATTTATCTTTTCCTTTTAACAAACTTGAAAATTTATACATATTTCCAGGTTTTTTTTCTGAGACAAAGCTAGGCAATATAAGTTCTTCAGATGGTTCAAATATTAGATTATTTTTAAAGGAAATACCAATGATTTTTATAGGTAAATAAGATCTATTAGTGATATCGATTTGAGATGTTTGATTAGAAAATTTATTAAGATTTGCGTTTAACAGATCATATTCAGGATTTAACTCAGACTGGATGAATAATTGATTAAATCGAATATTTTGTAAATAATCTTTAAACCTATAAGTCCATGGATAAGTTTTATGAAGCATAGATATTTCTTTTTTTATATCTTTTTTATGTATTTCTAAAAATTTTCTTAGATATTTTTCATTACTTATTCTATTTAAATGAAATAAATATCTTTTTTGTATTTCTTGATCTTTAAATATTAGAGATAGTGAACCAGTATGGTTAACTAAAGATGAGATTCTGCCTGTTGCATTTGCATCAAATCCAATTGGTATTAATTTCTTTGTAAATGGATTATATAAGAATCTTAAATTTGTCCAATATAATCCATGTTGAGCCCCCAATAGATCGTTAATAGCAAGGAATTTAGCTGTTTTATCTGTCTCAAACACCTTACTTGCAACTAAATTTCCTTTTAAGTATTGATTAAGTAGATTTGAAGCAAAAATATATTGATCTTGCAAATTACTATTGTTTTTAATTCTTTTTCTATCAAAAGTTCTTGTAGGCCAATTTTTGAAATAATCTTCATTTAAACTTATTTGATTCTTTAAATAAGATTCACTTTGACCATTCCACCATGAGCTTTCATTGAGACCAATAATTATTCCTTCTCTTAATTTATTATTTTCAATTAAATATTTATCAAAATGCTCCTCAATTGTATAAGTCCCTAAATTTTTTCCATTTAGGTTTAATTGAATAACTTTATTTCGCAATGAAGGTAAATTTTCGTATTTTAGAAAACGATGATAAATAGAGTCTCCTAAATAATTTCTAGTTTTTGGGACATGTAACGAGAATTTTTTCATTCCGTATATTGTTTTGTCGTTCAATAGTCTTACTCTGAAAGACCACTGATTAGTTCCTTTAAAATGATCAGTTAAATCTCCTTTCAATCTTATTTGCGCAGGATATTTTTTATTTTTAAAAGTCAAGAAGGCCTTTTGTGAAGAGTCATCATCTTGAATAAGCTTTCCTTTTAATAAAGCTTTCTCTCTCTCTCTAAGAATTTTCTGGAAATTTTTATAAGTAATATCAATATATAAATTATCTGCCTTAGAAAAAGTACCTTTTAGGAAATTTGTAGGCCATGACTGAATAGGACTTTTCCATTCAGAATTTGAAATTTCATCTATATAAGTATCGGCTATGATACCTTTTATTTCGTTCTGATGTTGTTCGGGTAACAAATTAAAAAGCTTAAATCCAAGTGGTTTTAATCCAAGAATTAATGGTGGGAGAATTAATATAGATAAAGATGATTTAATTATAAATTTTTTCTTTTTCTTTTTTATATTTTTGATAAATGGCGAATCCCAAATAAAAAGTTTACTTCCTATTTTCCCCTTATTTTTTATTAACATTTTTAATTAGCAGTATTTATAAACTTACTATTCTCAATGAAATCAATCTTGATGTTATCTGAAAGTTTTTTAACTTCATTAGTAATTGCTTCAATATTTTTGTAAGAACTTAACTCTACATACAAACCTAGTTCTGAATTTTCTTGAACTTTATCAAAAGAAGTTCTTTTTAAAATAACAATTTCACAATATTTCTCGAAAATATTTATTATCTTCTCATTTGAATTTAACTTTTCTAAATATATAAAAACTGTGAAACTTCCTGTCTTTGAAGATTTTTTTAAGGAAGATCTTTTAATAATAATATTTAAGATGGCAACAATAAACAAGCTTAAAGATGCAATTAACCTTTGATTTGCCCCTACAGCCAAACCAAATGTAATGCATAAAAAAATATATATTAGTTCTTCTGGTTCTTTAATTGGGGTTCTAAATCTGACTATAGATAATGCACCTACTAAACCTAATGATAAAGCTAATGAAGACTTCACAACTGTTATAACAACCATTGTGGCTAAACCAAGTAAAGGGAACGAACTAGCTAAATGCGATCTATTTGATAGGCTATTTCCAAATTTTGTATAAATCAAACCAAGTAGATAACTCAAAACTGATATTAAAAGTAAATTTAATAAAAAATCAATAGGAGAAATAGTTTGATTAGTAAGTGAAAAAACAGAGTTATTAATTAGATTTTCTGACAATTTTTAAATTTCATAATTAGTTAATTTTATTATATAATTAATTACTAATTAACAAAAAAATTAATTTTTTATTGAAATAATTATTTTTAGAATAAATTATAAAACTTTTCCAAAAACTATATAAATTTTTTAATATTTAAATGAGAAATCTTTATTAAATCCTTAAGAACAATTTTATTATGATAAATTTAATAAGAACTTAGTTTATTTTAGTCAGTTACTTTGCAAAAGCTTTTTCGAAATTTTCACAAAAAAATAATCTATTATTAATCCCTCAATGAAGATAATTCATATAATAACTTCTTTAGGAGAAGGCGGAGCACAATCAATATTATTAAGAATTTGTAGAGAAACTTCAGATATCCATCAGCATAAAATTATTTCATTAATTGATGATAAAACTCAAATCGAGGATTTTGATAAGGAACGATTTGAAATAATATTCTTGAATTTTAATAAAATTCCATTTGGTCCAATTAATGGAATTTTTAGGCTATTTAGAATTTTGTTACTTGATAATTCTGATGTAATACAAACATGGTTATATCATGCAGATTTATTTGGAGGTTTAATAGCTAAATTAAATTTAAAAAAAAATGTTATTTGGAATATTAGAAATTGTAATATTGATTCTAATACTAAATTTACTACGAAGTTAATAGTTTTTATACTTTCAAAATTATCAAGAATCGTTCCATCTAAAATTATTTTTAATTCTAGAAAGTCAATGCTTAAGCATTGTGAGTCATTTGGATATACAAATAAAAAATCTATTTTGATTCATAATGGATTTGATACTGAAAAATATCATATAAATAATAAATACAGAATTAAAATAAGGAATGAATTAAAAATTCAAAATAAAGAATATGTTTTGGGGATGATTGCAAGATTTCATCCTGATAAAAATCATGAATATTTGTTTCAAACTTTAAAGAAAGTTAAAAGTAAAATAAAAAATTTTAAATGTATTCTTGTTGGTAATGAAATTAATAAAAATAACTTAAAGCTTGCTAAATTAATTGAAAAGTATGAACTTGAAAGAAATATAATTTTATTAGGAATAAGAAGAGATATCCATAAATTAATGAATGCTCTAGATCTTCATATACTCTCTTCAAATACAGAAGCTTTTCCAAATGTTCTTGGCGAAGCAATGGCATGCGGTATCCCTTGTGTTTCAACCAATGTTGGTGATGCAAAATTTATAATTGGAGATACAGGTTGGTTGGTCCCTTTTTGTGATTCAAAAATATTTGCTAATACTATAATAACCGCCCTGAAAGAAGTTAAAAGTGATCCTATGAGAAAAAAATCAAAATTATCACGTGAGAGAATTATTGATAAATTTTCAAATAATTCAATGCTCAATCAATTTATAGATTGTTGGGGAAATAATTTGTAATTTGATATATTAGATTTAATAAAGGAAGCAAACCTTTTTAAATGAGTGAATCTTTTATTAAAGAATATTTAAAAAGTTCATCTGAATTGATTGAATCTTTAGCCTCCTTTGAATCTGAGATAAGTCTTTTTGCTAATAAACTGGCAAAAGTAATTGTAAATAATAAGAAAATAATGTTCTGTGGGAATGGAGGCTCAGCAGCTGATGCTCAGCATTTAACTGCTGAGTTAGTCGTTAGGTTAAGAGAGGATTTCAAAAGAAAAGCCTTGCCTTCTATTTCTTTATCTTTAGATTCTTCAACTTTAACTGCTTGTTCCAATGATATAGGTTTTGATAACATTTTTTCAAGAGCATTGGATGCTATTGGCCAAGAAGGTGACGCACTTTTTGCATTATCTACAAGTGGTAATTCACCAAATATTTTAAATGCAATTAAGAGGGCTAAAGAAAAAGGTATCAAAGTATTTAGTCTTATAGGTAAAGATGGAGGATCTCAGAAAAGTATTTCCGATTTTACTATTATTGTTCCATCTCAAAAAACTTCATATATTCAAGAATCTCATATTTGTATTGGTCATATAATTATGTATTTGATTGAAGAAGAACTAAGGGAAGTTTCATTTCTATAAAATGATAAATAATATTAAGTTGGTTATATTTGATTTTGATGGAGTTCTTACTGACAATACTTTTCTAGTTGATTCTGATGGGAAAGAATATGTAAGGTGTAATAGATCAGATGGTTTGGCCTTTAATGCACTATCAAAGATAGGGCTTAAATCAATTATATGTTCTACAGAAAAAAATAAAGTTGTTAATGCCAGAGGTGAAAAATTAAATGTAGAAACCTTTACAAATGTGGAAAATAAATTAAATTGGTTAAAGAAATACTCTATATCTAAGAATATATCCCCAAGAGAGATACTCTTTATAGGAAATGATATAAATGATTTTGCTTCTATGAAATTTTGCGGATTTTCAGCATGTCCCTGTGATAGTAATCAGAAAATTAAAGACATTGCAAAATATATACTTGCAACTCCTGGTGGCAAAGGGGTTGCAAGAGATGTCGTAGAAAATATATTAAATATAGACATTTATAATGTACTTTATTCTTAATGAAAATGACTCAAAAGAAAAAATTTTGAGTTTATATCTTATTTAAATTAGAATGGTATTTATTAGAGTATTCATTGATGATACAAAATATTTTTTATTAAAAAACTATATATTTATTTTATTTTATTGTTTACTTTTATTATTTTTTTATTTTATTAGTCCATTTAAAACTATAGAAGATACAATATTTAATAATTCAAGTGATGAATGGGTATGGTTTAGAACGGCAAAATTAATGAGTCAAGTAAATATTATTGTTTACTTTAAATTATTAAGTTACAAATATATTTTTAATTCAATATTAATAAATAATGCATGGACCATATCACAGTTCTTGAGATTGCCTGATTTAATTATTTATGCAGCCTTAAAATCAATTTTCCACTTAATTTCGGTACCTTTATTTTATAAAATAGTAAATTTAAATTTCACTAAAAAGATATCTATCCTAGCATCATTATTTTATTTGTTTGACCCATATTTATTTAGCTTAAAATATTGCTTGCTTAGAGATGATCTTATAGTATCATTTTCTATAATTTTCATTTACACTTATATTTATATCCTGAATAATAATAGATTAAAAGATATATATTTTTTAATATTAATTTATTTTTGTCTTTATACTCTTAGACCTCTTCAATCAATAGCTCTTTTATTTATTACTCCTCTTTCATTTTTTCTTTCAAATAATATTTATAATTGGAAAATTAATTTTTCTTTTAATAGCAAAATAAAATATAAGAATATTTTTATAATAATAATTTTTCTTATAATCTTTATTAGAACTGTTTTAGGCCATACATTAGCTACTGGGCTTGAATTGCTGCAGCAAACTAATTTAGCCTTTATTCCGCTAGCCTTTAAAAATTTTTATTTTTCTCCTTTACCTACTAATATAATAGATATAATCTCTGGAAATATAGAGTCAGATGCTTTAAGAAGCTATTATTGGTTTCTTGTGAGATTTTTCTTGTTAGCAGTAACGTTTCTTACTTTAATTTTTATTTTAATAATTAAACCTTTTAGAATTAAAATTATTAGAAATTTTATGGTATTGATTTCTTTTTCAAATACTTTTTTGTATGGAATATTTTCGACTGGCGCGGCAACACTTGGACCTAGGCAAGGATACCTTTCTTATGTTTTTTTAATACCATTGGTGATTCAGATTTTATTTCTATATCAAAATTCTAATCTTAAAAAAACTCTAGATAGTAAGGGGATAAAATTATGAATGATAACAATTTAAGTAATCAAAATATTTCTACTTATTTTTATATAAGATTTTTGATGAATAATTTGTCTCCTAAAAGACAAAAACAATTACTTTTTACATCCTTTCTTTCAATATTAAGTGCTATTGCTGAATTTCTCTCAGTTACATCAATTTTACCCTTGATTTCTATTTTGACATCTTCTAAACCCTATTTAGAAATTACTAATTTAGGAAAATTTTCTTTTTTTATAAATTTTTTTAATATAAAAAGTAATCCTAATTTAATTATCCTAATATTCTCCTTATTAGCAATTACATCAGCATTTCTTAGATTATTTAATTTTTGGTATTCAGGATTTATTGCTGGAAGAGTTAGTAGCGATATTGGAGTAAAATTATTTAGGTTTATTCTTAGGAGTAATTATAACTTATTTTTGAAACATAATAGTTCTGATTTTATTACTTCTTTGACTTATAACATTCAAAGTACTGTAGTAGTGATTCAATCAATTTTAAGGGCTATATCATCTATCTCAATAATATTAGTTTTAACTTTTGCATTATTAATTTATAACTTTGAGTTGGGGCTTCTAATAATAATTGTTCTTTCTATAACTTATATAGTTATATATCTAAAAACCAAATCTAGATTAATTAGAAATAGTGAAAAAATATATCACTCTAGAAATAATATAATTTCAACTTTGAAGGACTCTTTTTCATCAATCAGAAATATTATTCTTGACGAAGCAGATGATATATTCGTTGAAAAATATCTCTATTCCTCCTATAAGGAAAAATCTCTTACGGCTCAAAATAATGCCCTGCAAATAGCACCTAAATATTTTTTGGAATCTTCTTTTTTAATATTAATTGGATTTTTGACTTTAATATTAACAGTATATTTTAAATCTTTAAATCCAATTAGTTTTTTTGGATTACTAATTATGGGTGCAATAAAATTACTTCCAGCAGTACAGCAAATATTTTTTTCAATCTCTCAGATAAAGTCTAACCAAGCTGCATTGTATGAAATAAATAGTTTATTATCAGAAGCAAAATCTCAATCTAGGATTTCAGAAAGCACTTTAAAAAATTATAAATTTAAACATAAATTGCTTTTCCAAAATATTTCATTTAAATATAGTCAAGAAGGACAATTCATACTTAATAATATTAATTTAGAAATTAATAAAGGAGACTCTATAGGAGTATATGGCAAAACAGGAGGTGGTAAAAGCACTTTTATTGATTTAATAATTGGTTTGCTTACTCCTACAAAAGGAATAATTTCTTTAGATGGAAATATCTTGAACAGTAATAATAGTTTAATTAAAGCTTGGCAGGGAAATATTTCTCATGTCCCTCAGTCAATATTTCTATGTGATAACACATTTGCAGAGAATATAGCTTTTGGGATTAATAAAGATCAAATAGATTATTCAAGAGTAAAAAAAGCAGCTCAGTTTGCATTGATTTCAGACTATATTGAAAGTCTTCCAGGTAAATATGATAGTAATGTTGGTGAGAATGGAATTCAATTAAGCGGTGGCCAAAAACAAAGAGTTGGAATAGCTAGGGCTCTTTATAATTCAAAAGAAATATTAATATTGGACGAGGCTACCAGTGCGCTAGATGAGAATACTGAGAAATTAATTTTAGATAGGCTTTTTAATTTAAGAAACAAAACGATTATTATCATTTCTCATAAAATGAAAACCCTTAAAAGTTGTTCTAAATTATTTTATGTTCATGATAAACAAATAGATATTGATAAACAAAATATTTAATTTTCGTTCATACTTAAAATTAAATTTTTTAATACAGAGTTTTTATATATTTTGAATAAATAAGTTCAACAAATTCCCAATCATCTGGACTATCAATTTCGAAAGATTGCCAAAAATCATTTTTAAAATGCCCTATTTCTCCTCCGAATCTATTTAAATTATTGATAATACAATTTGGAGTAAATAAATAAAGCGCCCCATTCTCGACAATATCTGGTTGACGCATTTGACGAGGACCTTGTACTTTATAGTCATAATTTACGCTTATAAGTTTATTTTTATTATCTCTTTTCCAAATAAGAAAATCATCCAAAAATGCTCCAGAGAACATAGAATCTACTTTCTTTTTAAAGAATTCTTCTATAGCTGAATCAATATCATTAGGTTTTCGGAGTGGTGCAGTCGGTTCTATCATAATTACTAAATCTGGGGGACCGGTTACTATAGAATTCTTTAACCAATGAATAACTGCATCTTCAGATTTTGCGTCGTCAGTAGCTAAATAATTAGGTCTTTTTACCTGAATAACTTTTTCATATTTATTTGCTTTTGATAGTATCTCAGGACAATCTGATGATAAATATATGTTCCTAACATAGTTAGAATTAATAGCCTGTTTTATTGATAACTCAACCAAAGGAATTCCCAAAAAAGGCTTTACATTTTTTTTGGGGATTCCTTTTGAACCTCCTCTGGCAAGAATAATTATATCAGTGGTTTTTGAATTTACCATACTACTTCATCCCTAGATTTAACCATCCACCATCCACAGTTATTGTTGAACCAGTAATGTATGAAGCTTTAGAACTTAAAAGAAAAAATACAGGTTCTGCTATTTCATAAGGTTTACCCCAACGTTTTAAAATTGTATTATCAGCTCTTTTGTTCTTTTTTATAGGATCTGTTAAGGATTTTATATTCATTGGCGTTTCTGTATATCCTGGCCTAATTGTATTTACTCTAATATTCTTGCATGCATAATCAACTGCCATAGATTTTGTTAAGGATTCTATCCCACCCTTTGAGGAGCAATAGGAAGGATTACCTTCAAAACCTTGCCGAGCCCCTATGCTCGATATATTTACTATTGAGGAAGGTTCAAAAGGCATATCTCTAGATTGAAAAAATAATTCAGATAAAATATAAGGTGCAACTAAATTAATATTTAAAGTTTTTTTAAAGACATTTATACGTTCATTCAACTCGTTGGGTTGATTAATTGTTATGCCAGCAGAATTAACTAATCCATCAAATTGTGAAATACAATTAATTAATTCACTGTTTTTTGGAATTTCATAAGGTTGTGATAAATCAATTATTAAATGTTTATAATTTATATCAATTAAGTTAGATTCTGAGATATCTAATCCTAAGACTTTTTTATTTTCTCTGATGGCTTTTTTAGCAATTTCAAGACCTATTCCTGAACTTGAACCGGTTACAATTACGCCTTTCATTTCTTACGAGTTAGTATCGCTATTAAAAACATAAGGTGTCGGTTGACTTTCATCTAGATCTTTACATTCATTTGTATAGAATTTCATTTGCTCCCAAATATTTAAATTAACTTTTTCACTCCATAGATCATGCAATTTCTGGGTGATTGGGCCAATATTTTTAGAAATAGTTAATCCATTAAATTTAAATACTGGCAGTATACAAAATGGTGTTGCAGTCATGAAAAACTCATCAGAATCATAAGCATCATATTCATCGAGATTTTTTTCAATTACCTTTATGCCTAATTCTGAGGCTAATTCGAAAATGTAATTCCTTGAAATACCAACTAAAATATTTCTTGGCTCTGGAGTATAAATAACTCCATCCTTGACTAAGAAAATATTATCTCCAGTCCCCTCAGTCAGAAAACCATCAGGATCTAGTAGAACTGCCCAATTATTTTTACCCGCATATTGAGATGCTTGTATGTTCGCCATTTGGTAAAAAAGTCTCGATCTGTTTTTTATCTTTGGTTCTAATAAAGATGCTGGGATTGCTCTTTGTGAAACTATGACTGCATTAATACCGTTTTCAAAGGTCAGTAAATCACTCATACCCGCAACAGTCCATTTCAAAGGGAAGTCTGCAACAACTACAGTAGGTTCTACTTTATCGAAAATTCTATGATAAATTCCTAAAGGACCTCTACTAATGTTTATAAGTAATCTATGCTCATCAGTATCTTCGAAATATTCTTGATTTATTGATTGTACTTTGGAACAAATTTCGGATAACTCCTCAACTGAATACACAATCGGGATTCGAAGTATTTTAAGACCACGATATAGCCTTTCAATATGTTCTTTTAGTTTAAATTGTTTACCTCCAAAAGATCTAGTCATTTCAAAAACCATATCTCCAAACATAAGAGCACTATCGTAAATACTTATTTTTGCTTCTTTCTCATCAACTATTTGACCATTAATAAATACTTTCCTCATTTTTTTTTGGAATAACAACTCTATAAATAATAGTAAATTTTTTTTATAAATATCTTTATTAAGAACTTTTTAATAGGATCTTGATTTGAAAGTTTATATCTATGGATTAAATAATATTTAAAAATTTAGAAATTGAATACCTCATATGGGATATTTGAATAAAATTAACGTTTTTCATGAAAGAAATATATTTTATTGCAGAAATAGGCATCAACCATAATGGTTCAATTGATATATGCAAAAAGTTAATCAAAGTTGCTAAAGATGCAGGATGTAATGCAGTTAAGTTTCAAAAAAGGGATATTTTTTCAACTTATACTAAGGAATTTTTAGAAGAGCCAAGAGAGAGTCCATGGGGGCATAAACAGTTTGATCAAAAGTCTGGATTGGAGTTTGGTTTGGAAGAATATAAAATAATTGATACTTATTGCCAAGAATTAGGTTTAGATTGGTTTGCATCTGCATGGGATATCAAGAGCCAATTATTCTTGAGAAAATTTGATTTAAAGAAAAATAAAATTGCATCAGCTATGTTAGTTCATAAAGATTTATTAGAATTAGTTGCTGAAGAGAAAAAACATACTTTCATTTCTACAGGTATGAGTACATATGATGATATTGCTTATGCTGTAGACACTTTTAGAAAATATAATTGTCCTTTTGAGTTGATGCATACTGTTTCTACTTATCCCATGCTTGATGAATATGCGAATCTAAAAATGATAGAAACTCTAAGAAAAAAATTTAATTGTGATGTTGGCTACAGTGGCCATGAAGTAGGGTTGGCAGTTTCCTATGCAGCCTCAGCTTTAGGGATTACCTCACTGGAAAGACATATTACTCTTGATAGAACAATGTATGGCTCTGACCAGTCAGCATCAATAGAACCTAATGGCTTAACAACATTAGTTAGAACAGTAAGAAAGATAGAAAAAGCTATGGGAGATGGGGTAAAAATAAATTTAGAAGAAGAAAAAAAGATATCAAGGAAACTAAGAGCAAGCATCCCAGGATATAAATGAGCTTATATGATTTAAAGTCAAGAAATTATTTGATTACAGGAGGGGCGGGCCTACTGGGATATCAGCATGCAAGAGGAATTTTGCAAAATAATGGTAATCCCATACTTTTAGATATTTCTGATTCAATGCTTTCAAAAACAAAAAAAAAGCTGGAAGATGAGTATTCAAGTGAAGTTAGAACTTATCTTTGCGATATAACTATAGAAAATAATGTTCAAAATCTATATGAATACTTCTTGACAAATAATTTTCAAATTCATGGCCTTATAAATAATGCGGCAATTAATCCAAAAGTTAATTCAACTATTAAATCTGATGAGCTTACTAGATTAGAGTCTTTTCCATTAAATCAATGGAATGATGAATTAGACGTTGGTTTGACAGGAAGTTTTTTATGTTCAAAGTATTTTTGCTCCTTAATGCTAAAAACAAATTCTCAGGGAGTGGTTTTAAATATATCATCTGATTTAGGAATAATTGCTCCAAATCAATCTCTTTATGAAATTAATGGTTTAAAAAAAAATGAGCAGCCAGTAAAACCTATTACATATTCAGTAATAAAGTCTGGTATTATTGGTCTCTCAAAATATCTTTCGACATACTTTAATGGAGAAATCAGATCTAATGTAATTTGTCCTGGAGGAGTAGAAAATAACCAAAATAAAGATTTTATTGAGAAAGTCGAAAAACTGATACCTTATGGAAGGATGGCAAAAAAGGATGAGTTTATTGGAACTGTTGTTTTTCTTCTTTCAGATGCTTCAGCATATATAAATGGTGCAGTTATACCTGTTGATGGTGGTAGAACAGCATGGTGAATAATAAATAATTTTCTTTTATATTAACTTATAAATATTTTTTAATATGAATTTTCTTTTCTTATTTTATTATAAAAAACTGCATCAAAATATTCACCATTCTTAAAATAATAATCTCTTATTTTTCCTTCTCTAGTGAATCCTAATGATTCTAAGCCTTTGATAGAAGCATTATTATTTATTGAGGTGAATGCGAAAATCCTATGTAAATCTGTATTTTTAAAAAGAGAATAAATCATATGATTTGATATTTCTTTAAAAAATCCCTTACGTTGATACTTTGGTGAAACACCAAATCCAAATTCGATACTTTTTCTATAATTATCATAAGAATGAAATCCAAAAAGACCTACTATCTCATTTGATCCCTTTAAATTAATTAGTCTATAATCAGCACAGCCATTTTCTATTCTTTTAGTTAATTTTTCTATGTATTCTAGTGATTCTTTTTTGGTAGTAAAAGGTTCAAATTCAAGATGTTCATAAATTTCCTTTTGAAGTGAATATTCGTGAAAACTATTAATTATAGATTCATCTAATTTTGTAAACCTTGTCCTTTCAGTTTCTTGGGGAATGATTTCAAGTTTAAAATATTTCATCAATTTAGTTATTGGATTCAGTTTTATTTATAAATTTTGACAAATAATAGAGTCTTTTAATTTCTGATTTATTATTGTTTTCTAATTTCATTATCTCCTTGGCTTGTTTAAAAAATAAATCATTATCTTCTAATTGGTCTTTAAATTTTTCTTTTTTAAATTTATTCTCTACATGAAGTTCTTTTTTATTCAAATCAAGTAAAAATTTACAATCTTGATTTTTGAATTTTATATTTCTTTCGAGAGGTTTCCTAAAAAAAGAAATATTTATTTTGGCTTTACAATTTTTATATTGAACTTTAAAAATAGCAGTATCATAAACATCTAAATTATATTTTTCTTCCTTCTTTAAATCACTTTCTATTTGAAGTGGTTCTCCAAAAATATTGTTTAATATATCAATTTCATGGCATTCAGTTAATAGTACTCCGCCACCTAACTCTTTCTTGCATGCGTATAATTCTTTGTAATCTTCATAAGGATGCCAATCAGGAATATAAGATGATAGCTTTAATTCACATTCAAAATATTTATTATTAGATTCCTTTATTAAGTTTTTTAGTTTTTCAATAATAGTTAAATAAGATCTTTGGAATCCGACTTTATAAATTAAATTAGAATCTATAAAATTGGTTTGAATTTTATTAAAGTCTTCTAAAGAAGAAATGCCTGGTTTTTCAACAAATACATTGGAACCTAAAGATTTTGCTAATAAAGAATATCTCGTATGAAATTTTGTTGGAGTAGAAATAATTGTAAGTTTAGGCTTTATTTTATTCTTTAAATATTCCTCGTTGATGCATTTTATATCATATTGCTTTTCGATTGAATTAGATTCATTCAATGTAAAGTTTGGATTAAGAAGAGGCGTTTTAAGCTTTTTTCTTAATGCAAAGAATTTGTTTTCAGGTAATAAATCTCTAAAAATTCTTAAATGCCTTTGACCTGCTCCTCCAAGACCAATAAAAAGGATCACATCGTTTTTATTAATCATAGTGGGAAGATTCCTCCATAAAAAATTTTATAAAATTAATATTATGCTGAGCTGTTTTTTTTGGGTCGTGTCCTCTATTAGTTTCGAAAGAAAATGCTTTTTTGTAATTAATTTTTTTTAGACCCTTAAAAATTTTTTTAAAATCCACTATCCCAGAACCAATTACTACATTTTTATTATCCAAACTTTTATCTTTTAAATGAACATGATTTATGTATTTTGAAAGTTTATTAATTTCCTCTTCTTGATCATTAACTATAGAAGCTCTATTACCAGTATCATAAACACATCCAAAAATTTTATCATCTACCTTGCTAAGAGTTTGTATTAAGATTTTAGGATCCGCTATTGATTCTATCGAGACTAGAATATTCCTTTTTTTTACAAGTGGTTTAATTTCTTCTAAAAATTTTATAGTTGCTGTTTTTGATGCTGAATTCAATTCACTCGCCTCAAGAAAGGGTAAGATTATAATTTCTATTCCTAATTCGCTGCAGGAATTAATGAAGTTCTTTGTATATTTAATTGTATCATCAAAACCTGGGTATTCTTCTGATATTGGATGACTGATTATATAGTCTAAACATGCCGAATAAAGATTTATTTTGTGGCGTTTTGCACAATTTATTAAATTAGTTTTCCCTTCTTTTGTCCATAAAGGATTTTCTTTATTGTGTTTTCTCTCAGCTAGAAGCTCAATATGAGAAAGTCCAATATTTTCTGCAATTTTAAACTCATTTGGCCAGAGATTAGTTGGGAACCATTGAAGTTCTCCATTAGGGGAAGATATCAATCTTCCTTGACAAATGCCTATATGAGATTGTTTGAAAAAATTTACCATTCATCAAGAAGTTCTAGAAGAATATTACACTGAGTTTCAAATTCATTAAAGTCCCTGTAGTTTGTCTTAAAACACATAACATCTCTTTGCAACTTTTCAGCATTTTTGCAGAGTGCATAATCTGAATTAAAAGATGATTTGAAAATGTCTATTAATGCAGGCTCAAGATAAGGATTCTTAACGCATCCATAAAATCCATCCCCACCCCTTTTAGTAAACTCATTATAAAATTCTTTCCAGCTTTTACCTTTAATTTCTTCTCCCAAATATTGACAACTAAATGTGTAATAAGAGTGTTCACAGTAATATGGAGTTAATTGTGGTAAAAACCATTCGTATTTATTCTCTATCCTATTTCGAAGATAAAGACCAATTTTTTTTCTTTGCCCAACTATTTCCTTTACTCTATCTAACTGGGCAATGCCAACTGCTGCACTTACATCATTCATTCGATAGTTTAATCCTAATGTATCAAATCTTTCATATGAAGGGTCTTGTACATCTGCTCTTGCTAAATGGGTAGCACCTCCATTAGCTGTCATATGTTTATAACCAATACCAGCAAATTTCCTCGCCCTCACTGCAAGCTCTTCATTATCCGTTGTAATCATTCCACCTTCTCCACCACAAGTTAAGTGTTTTTTAGATTCAAATGAGAAAACAGTTAAATCTGCTGCCTTACCTGCAATAGTCTTTTTAAAGTATCCATCAACAGTCCTTGCCGAATCATCAATTACTAGAATATTTTTTTCTTTAGCTATTTTATTTATCTTGTCCATTTCACACATTAAACCCTCCCAGCTAACAGTTATTATCGCTTTAGTTTTATTCGTTATTTTTTTAATTAAATCTTCGGGGTCAATTAAATGGGTTTTTAAGTCGACGTCTACGAAAATTGGTTTTGCACCTAGATGAATAATTGCATAAGCATCCATTACTACAGTAAGAGCTGGCATGATAACTTCATCTCCTTTCCCCACTTGGGCTGCATAAAGAGCAGCATGTAGTCCTGAAGTACCACTGTTGCAAGAAATACTATATTTACAACCTATATATCTAGAAAATTTTTTTTCAAATTTTTCAGACCATGAAACTTTAGAGTCATGATTTAATAGACAATCATTAATGTTATCAATTTCTAAAGTTGTGAATTTGTCCATTTTTGCTTTTTAATTAAAAAATTCATCATGAAAAAGATAATTTTTAATAATTAAACTTTTATCATTATCAATTTATTTTACTATTAGAAAATATATTCTGAATAGAAATCTAGTATGACTTTTATATAATTATTCTTTAACTGTTTTAGTAATAAGATATAAATTGGTGAAATTAAACTTTTTACTTCATAAAAATAATCTAAAAGAATTAGAACTTATTTTGCCTTAATGATTATTTTTGTTCACTATTTCTTATGAAAATGAATTTATATTAGTATTTATGGTTAAATTTAAATTTTTACTAAAGAATCAAAAAGAAATTTTCTTTAATAGTATTTTTTATTTAAAAAATAATCCTTAGATGTCTTGATTTCTGAATTTTAGGTCAAAATTATTAAATCTTAAAACTTTTAATTAGTTGTTTGATAGTTTTTTGAACAAAAAGACGATTAAGGTGAGTTTTATTCATAAATACATTTTCAAGTGCAACTTTTAATTTATTTATCTCTAAATCAGTTGCAATTAAAGGCAAGGAAATTATAAGTTTGATTTTGTTATTAGATCCGAAAAATGAAAGTATTTTGTATTCAGAATATAATTTCTCAATAATTAGAGCTGTTGCTAATTTTTGAGCAAATCGGAAATCTAAAGATGCTATTGGGACTAATGAGGCAATTTTTAGTGGATTTATTTCTACTGCCCACAAAGCACCTGAGCCACTAATATTTTTTATGATTTTTGAATGGGTATTGATATTTTGGAGAATTGTTTTTAGTTTTTTTCCAATATCTTTAGATTTACTTCGGTAATCATCCTTAATTGCAATCTCTATACTTTTTATTGCAGTGGCAGCTTCTTCTCCAAGTCCCGCATATGTTGTACTGTGTAAAGTCGCATATTTCGAAGATCCATAACTTTTTTTGAAAATATTTTTATTTGCTATGTATCCAGCAATTGATGATTTACCTCCACCAAAACTTTTAGCAAAAGTTACTAGATCTGGCACAATATTAGTCCTCATAAAATTAAATAATTCTCCAGTTTTAAACAAGCCAGTATAAACCTCATCAAAAATTAAGGGAATATCATATTTTTTAGAAATTACTCTTAATTTTTCTAGAAATTCAGTAGGTGATTCTTCACAGAGACTTGCACTAAAAGGCTCGTAGATAATTGCAAAAATCTTAGTTTTTTTATTTGATGAATACTTTTCAATAAGTGAATAAACATCTTTTATGTTATTTCTTCTAAAACTACCTTTTAAAAATGGTCCCGGGAAAATATAATTTAATTCTGGACTACCTGTTATGGAACCTGCGCCTAATAGCTTGCCATGAAAAGACTCTTTTGCATGTAAAACAACATTTCTTTTTGGATTCTTATAGTTGGGATTAGAGTATTTATAGGCCATTTTTAAACAACCTTCTACTGCTTCTGAGCCTGAACTTGGAAAGAATGAAATATCTAATCCATTTGGTGTAATTGTTTTAATATTTTTTGCGAGAGCAGCATAAATAGGACTAAGGTAATTTTTATGTACCTCCATCCTTAAATTTTCTTGATATTTTATTCTCGCTTTTATTATTTCTGGATGATTATGGCCATGGTTCAAGACTCCAATTCCGCCTGTGATATCAAGAATTTTGCTACCATTTTTTAGGTTAATGTAGCATCCTGATGAACTAATTGGAACATCATTTGAAAAACTAAAAAAACTAAAAAGCTTAACTAATTCTTTACTTACACATTCAGCATATAATTCTTTAATGTTACTTGCGGATAAAGAAAACGATTCTTCTAGAGTGATTAGATTTTTATATTCATAATTCATATTACTTTTTCTTTAAATTAAAAATTTTTTATATGAATAACTTTAGCAAAATATGAAATTAATAGAAATTATAATTAATTTGGAATTTTTATTACTTAATTTACTCTTAAGAATTATTGTTATTTATTTGCATATAAAGATGCAATGAAAGCCATAATTGTTAATTGAGGACTTTCTCCTACAAAAGTTGGCAATAGAGAGGAATCTGCAATGAAAATATTAGGAAAATCTCTCACACTTCCATTGAAACTAATAAGCTTACTTCCCAAGGGTAAACTGCCCATATGATGAACTGATAGAAGGTCTAAATTATAATTAGATTTTTTAATTTCATTTAAGCTATCTTCTATTTTCAATATTGAAGAGCTTGGAATTGGACAAAGCACTTTTGTAATTCCAATTGATTGGTATAGAGCAAAAGTTCTGTTCATTATTTCGTAAATTGAATCAAATACTTCTGAGTTTTTAAAAATATTGTGATTGATTAATGTAAAAGACTTTTTATTTGAAGAAAAACAATTTAAGTTTGCTTCAACTTTTGAATTAGTCACCTGACTTGTAAGGCCTAGTCCATGTTTAAATACATAATCAAATTGAATACTGTCCTCATGTCTGTCAAGAATTGATTTAACATGAGCTTTATGCCAATTAAAAGGCATTATATATTGATTATCTGATTTATATTCTTGAACTTGTGCAGAAAACATTGTCCCTGGTACGTCTGGCAGTTCTTCTTGAAGCAAGCCAATTGATTTCAAATTTAAGTGAAACTTTAATTTAAATCTATGAAATCTTTTACCTAAGATTCTTGATAGTAGTGCGGGGGAATTCACTGAGCCTGCAGATAAATATATTTGTTTCGTTCTTAGCCTTATTAATTTTTTGGATTGCAAAAATTCAATTTCATAGGGACCATCTTTTTTTAGGATATGAAAATTAATATTCCTTATATTAGACAATATTTTAAGTCCAATATTAAGGTGAGATTTGAAAATCATTTGATAAACCGTATTTTTTGTTCCATTTATCGATCCAAAGGCACATAGATTATCACTACAACAATGAGAAGTTATCGCTCTTCTTGCAGGAACGCAATTTATTTTTAAAGCTTTCGCCGCTTTATTTAGGAGGAAAGAACTATAGTCATGATCTTGAGTTATAGTTGAACTTTTTACTTTTAAAATCTCTTCAAATCTCTCAAGGAAGAAATTAAATTTATTTTTTTTGAAAGGCAAATTATAGTTTGTAAACCAATCATCTTTTATATGTTCAGGAGTTTTCCATATTAAAGAACCATTAATTTCAGGACCCCCTCCAACACAATTTGCAACTCCATATGGAATAATTGGATTCCCAAGACATGGCAGTGTACCAGAATTTTCATAGAATTTTATAAATCTTTCTGCTGCAGAAGTATTGGAATATTGATCTGGGAATACACCTCTTTCTAGAACTAAAATATCTTCTGGAAGAGTTCCATTATTAATGAGGGTATCTACTAACGAAGCACTGCCAGCTCCACTACCAATTACTATCGCAGAATAAATTTTCTTAAAAGGCATGATGATATATATAAAATAATGTAGCTTTTGTAAGTGGATTAAATTGGGGATTTAAGAAAAATTTATAGAATATTTTAGAAATTGATTTAGGTAAAAGATCTATAATTAATATGAAAATAGCATTTGAAATATATAACATTTTTAAAAATAAGGAAGAATTATTTAGTAATTCAATAGATAGTTTTTTTAGGCTTTTTAATTCATATTCAGATTTTAAAAATGGTACTGAATAAATTCTTATTAGCTTTCTCATAGAAATATAAAGCACATTACAACAAATCATATTAATTAGTTTTTTAATTAATCAATCAGATATTAAAATGATAGGAACAACCCATTTTTGTGACAATATAGATTAGTTATAAAATTAATTTAATTTCATAATTTCTTGAAAAAATTAAATTTTAAAATGAAAAAAAAATTTCCTCAAAAAGTTAAGTTAGAAATTATAACTCCATGTTTTAACGAAGAAGAGAATATAAATATATTTATAAAAAAGTTCAAAAATAAACTATCCCAACTAAATCTTGATGATTATATTATCACAGTGGTTGATGATGGAAGTGATCTACAAACAAAACATTATTATGATATATATGAAGAAGATAATCAGGTTAGGGTAATAGAGTTATCAAAAAACTATGGTCACCAGACTGCAATATTTGCTGGACTAGAAAATTCTCTTGGAGAATATATACTTGTTATGGATATTGACCTACAAGACCCAATTGATACTGCCATTAATTTATTTGAGGAATGCTTAAATAATAATTCTGATTTTGTAAGAGGTGTAAGAACAAAAAGAGAAGGAGAAAGTTTTGCAAAAATATTTACTGCAAATTTTTTTTATAAGATACTATCATTCTTATCTGATAATAATGAATTATCCAGTAAATCATCAGGTGATTTTTATTGTATGTCTAAAAGATTTAAAGAGGCATTATTATCTAATCTTTCCTCAAGACTTTATTTGAGGGGTGAAATTACTAAAATTGGTTTTAATCAAAAAGAAATTGAATACGTCAGAAAAGATAGAAAAATTGGTTCTACTAAGTTTTCTTTTTTGAAGATGTTAAGATTTGCATATTCTGGTATTCTCTCAAGTTCTACAAAACCTTTAAGAATTTCTGGATTAATTGGATTATTAGGTCTCATATTTAGTATAAGTTTGACCATAGGATTGATTTTTTATAGATTATTTTATGGGACAGAAACTCCTGGATGGACTTTTATTGTCACGAGTATATACTTATGCACAAGTATAATATTGATATGCCTTTCAATTATTTCAGAGTACATTTCCCTTTTAATAGAATCATCGAGAATGCGAAAAAGATATTTCATAAGAAAAATAAGGTAATAAAATATTCTCAAAAATCTATAGCAATTATTGGAGGAGGATTGTCCGGTTTATCCAATGCGCTATTCTTAAGCAAAAATGGCTACAAAAAAATAACAATTTTCGAATCAAGAGATTCTTTAACTGGATTATTAATGACACATAAATCCCCAAAAGGTTTGTTATTGGAGAATTTTTATCATCATCTTTTTACATCAGATTATTATATTAATTCTCTCATAAAAGATATTGGACTTAAAGAAGAACTTTTTTTCAAAAAAGTTAAAACTTCTCATTTATTTAATAATAAAATCTATGATATTGGGTCTATTTCTGAAATATTGAAATCAGATCTATTAAGCAATAAAAATAAACTAAGATTTTTATTTGTAATTGCTTCTATAAAGTTTCTGCCAGGATTTTTCTGGACTTATTCAAATGATAGTGCTGCGAATTTCTCATTCAAATTATTTGGTAAAAGAATACATAAACTGATATGGCTTCCTTTACTGAAAAGAAAATTTTCTGATGAATTTAAACTAGTTCCTGCTTCATGGTTGATTGCAAGAATTAAATGTCGTTCTCTAAAATTAGGTTATTTGCATTCATCCTTTGATATTTTTTATAAAAGTATTCTTGAAAGATTAAATCAATATTCTGTAGAAATAAGACAAAAAACAAAAATATTAAAAATTGATCTTAATAAGAAAAAAGTTATCTTAAAAACTATTAATTCTGAGGAAATATTTGATGCTGTAATTCTATGCTGCCCGCAAAAAATTTGTGAATCATTATTGTCAAATAAATTAAAATCACTTTGTCAACCAAGTTTGCAATATTTATCAGCAACTTGTGTAGTTTTTTATTTAGATAAGAATCCCTTTAATGATTATTGGATTAATTATTGTGATGAAGATACAAAAGCTTTAGCTATAATTAATCATTGCAGTTTAATAGAAAACAAAAAAAAAGACTTTCCAATATATGTTGCTTATTATCATAAACAAGATGATGATTTTTTTAAACCAAATAATCAAGGTGCTTTAATTAAAGATGCAAGAAAAGCATTAAGAAAAGTTTATAAATTAAGAAATGATTCATTAAATGGTTTGATAGTCAAAGGAGTTAATGTTTTCCATGCAAAGTATGCGCAACCAATATTGCATCCATATATAAAGAACTCTTCCTTCAAAGATTATAAAGTACAAAAAATTCAT
>CEUU01114566.1_pt1 | contig 29226 bp, 27 predicted proteins | sample 531321 | NCBI WGS metagenome assembly CEUU01 (sample SAMEA2622658, study PRJEB7988) | marine metagenome | isolation source: saline water (ENVO:00002010), including
TCCGAGGTTTTGAACCTGCCACTCGCTCCACCATTCGCGAACGTTGTCCCATTTGCGGTAGTAGCCTTCATCGGTCCGCCGGATATGAAAGTCCTCCGGCCTCATCCCGGGATAGAGGTCGTGGGGCGCGAAATCGTTGAAGCCTGGCACGTCGAATGCCCGGTGGTTCATGATGTTGTCGAAGTATACTCGGATCCCGAAACGGTGGGCGGTCTCGATCATGCGGTGGAGCTCGACCTCTGTTCCATAGCGGGTGCTGAAGGTGCCGCGCTGTTCCTTGCCTCCCAAGTCGAAAGGGTCCCAGAGGTCGTAGCCTACCGAAAGCCCGCCGCTTCCCTTGGTTGGGGGAGGCAGCCATAGGGAAGTGTAGCCTGCCTCCGCCAACTCGGGCATCCGTCCGGTGATTTCCGCCCAGCTGGTGTTAAAGTACTGAAGCATGGCCTCGCCGGGTAGGGAGACCGGGAACATGAGAAAGGGAAGGAACAGGCGAAGAGCCCATTTTCGAAGGCAAGCGCTCATGATCCGCAAGCAGCGAGTTCGAGCGAAATGCTTGAGTAATTGCTTTTCATGCCTCAGACCAAATTGGATTTCTTGTTATAGGATCACATATCAATGAAATCCATAACAAAACTAACTTTTTTAGGCCTTGAATCGGTTTCCGATTTGCTGATGTACAAGGACATGCGCGAAAGCTGAGTAACGATGTTAAAAGTGAGGCCGATCGATGGATTTGGCTCGGTTAATGGGTCTCCCGGCCCTTGGGGTTGGGGCGGGTGCTAGCCTATAACTGGGAATTTCCGAGGTGTAGATATGGAAATGCATTCATTTATTTGGGCCCAAGCAAATAAAAGGGACTTTTGGCTTTTCATCCCGCCTGAAGTAGGCAACTTTGAGCCACACCTTTCATCCGTATGGCTTTTCCCCGAATCAACATTACCCTAAAGAGGGCTATCCTGTTTCTTTTGCTGGGCCCCGTCCTGATCCTACTGGTGGCTTGGTTCTCTCGGCCATTCCTTCTGGCATGGGGACTTGAGGGGATGACCCGGGATGCCGGTTTGTCCGGGTTGGAAGTAGAGGTCAGACAGCTTGATCCATGGGTGACCCGCCTCGCTGACATTCGCTTGAAAAAACAGGATCAAATGGAACTTTCCGTTCGAGAAGCAAGCCTGTTCTACAACCCGGATTCCCTTACCATCGGGAAAATCGGATCACTTTCCCTGACCGGCTTGGATTTGCGTCTCAGTGCGGATGCCGTGCGGACGTCTCCCGGGGAAACGGGGATCGAACAGTCCGAGCCTTTGGAGAAACTTGTCGGACGGTTTCTCGAGGCTCCTTACCTAAGCCACCTTAGGGTGAGGGATTCCAAGCTCGGCCTGGACTGGGGAAAAGGCTCGTGCCGTTCTGAATTCTTCATCAAGGGCGATTTCCATCCGGAGGTTGCCCGTTTGATTCTGGATGGTTCCATCCTCGAATCTTCCAAGGGTGAGAGGAAGCCGTTTCAATTCCGTTCCAAGCTCGACCTGATGGATGAGGATGGCGAGATTTTCCTTACCGCAGACTTGGAAATTCCCGAACTCGGCGGACTGCAGTCCCTCGTTGCTTCCCTAGAGGGTATGGTCCCTAACCTTCCGGAAGATTTCAAGTTGCTGTCCGGAAGGCTTGGGGTTTCGGCATCGACTCGGCTCGCTGAGGATTCACTGCAGGATCTTTTCTTGGAAATGAATGCCAGTGGCTTGGGAATGAAGGCCTCGGACTTTGAGTTGAACGCATCCAATCTACTCCTTTTCCTTTCTCCGCAAAGCCCGGAGGAGTGGGAGGCAAACGCCTATGCCAACCTGGACGTCGACGGGAAATTTTCGGTTACGGGGTGCAAGGCGAGCGTACGGGCAAAGGGTCCGGTATACGAGGCGACTATGTCCGCTAACCTCATCAAGACCCAAGGGAATCTCCCACCCCTTGAGATCGAGGGTTTGCGTCTGCCCGTGCTCGACCTAACCCTGCCCCCCGCTGTACCTCGGGGTCAGGAGAAGGAAATTTTCTTCGACCGCGTTTCATACGAAGACGACATGCTGACCCTTATGGACGGTTCAATGGCTGTCGAAATGCGTGAGGAAGGCTCTTTGGCCTATCTCCAACTGAATCCCGTGGATCTGAATTTCGGTGATATAGGCTTCGTCGAACTGGGCTATTACGGGCTCGTTGACTGGGAGGAGTTCCCCAAGATATCCCGTCCGCAATCCATCGCCGTCAAGCGGGTCATGCTCGGTTTCGAGTCGGTCCTGGAGAATCTCGAGATGACCTTGCGGACCGAAAGCCTGGAAAGTATCCTGGTGGATCGCGTTGCGCTCGAGGCAAGTGGTCTTGGTCTTGAGCTTTTTCCGGCCAATCTCAGGGTTCGCGTTCCCGATCAAAACCCTCAGTCCCCGGGCTTTGCCCTCAGCGGCGCTACCTTGAGAATACCGGGCGAGAACGTAACGATTGAGGGACTGGAGGGGGAAATTCTTCTCGAGTCGATCGAACCCTTGGCCACCAAGGGTTCCCAGACCCTTTCCTTTGCAAAAGTCATGATCGGGGAACTGGAGGTAACCGAGGGTAATTTCACTTTTCGCGCCGAACCCGACGGCACCGTCGTGATAGAGAGCGCTCAAGCCGGGCTCTGGGGTGGGAGCGTGGGTTTGAATGAGAGCAGTTTCCAGCTCTATGGCGACGACTTTCGTTTCAACACCGTCATGGAGAGCATCGACGGGCAAAGAATCGCGGGTTTGCTCGAGGAAGTGGACGTGACTATCGAGGGGAATTTCTCGGGATCGGTTCCTTTTTCCAACGAGGGAGGGAAATGGGATTTTTCGAACGGTTTCCTCCAGCTTGATCCTTCTTCCACCGCCTGGTTGCGTTATGATGCCAAGGGCATCTTGTCCGGTGGCGTCGCGAAGGGCACCCGCGAATATGAGAAGATGACTATGACGGAGGAGGCCTTGGAGGACCTCAAGCTTGATTCCATGCGCATCGTCTTCAAGGTCTTGGAGGAAGAGCGCCAAGTGCTGATCTCGATCAAGGGTGAAAGGCAAACCGCCAAGAGGAAGATCGTCTTGGACTATCGCCCCAATCTCGTTGCCCGCTTGGCCGAGATTCTGGAGTTGATGAACTTTTCCAAGATCGGGCTATAGAATTCTTCTTGCGAGTAATATTAATACTCGGTTGCATCCTTGGGAAAGATGGGTTTACCTTTCGTATCATGAAGAGTTTCCTCAAGACCCTCTCGCTCGTATGCGTTGTTTCTCTTTTCGGTTGTACCACCATCAAGACCGAGCACCACATAACCTTGGATCACAACATCACCATCAAGATCGAAAAGGAAGTGAACGATTTCCTTGATGATCTTTACGATGACGAACCTTCAAACGAATAACCCATCGCCCAAGATCGAACTGCCATGAAGATACCCATCTTATTTTTGCTCGTCCCCTTTCTCACCGTTCTCGTCCAGTTTTCCCATGCCGATGCCGACTTGGGGAAGCGGATGAAAGCCCGCTTGCCGGACGTCCTGATTGCGAAGGACGGAGGACGGGTCGGTGAGGGTTCCGACGGTCTGCTTCACATGCGTGACGACAATGCGTCCAGGGACGACAATGCAACCGTCAACTTGAGAAAACTGGTCGCCTCCGAGAACAAGGATCGCAAGTCTCTATTTGCGGTGCTTGCCAAGAAGAACAAGGCTTCCGCCTCAAAGGTGGCCGAGTCTTTTGCCAAGGGCCTTTATGCGAGGGGCAAAAAAGGACATTGGTTCAAGAGTTCCAAGGGGACTTGGAAAAAGAAATAGCCAGTCGGATGAGAGTGGGGTCGCTGCTGATCCTCTGGGTCCTTGCTTTTTGTAGTTGCCGGCGAGAGGCTGAACTTGCCGATCAATCTCCGGTCAGAGGCTTTCCCTTTCTTGGGGAAGCGACCCCGCAGTCTCTTTCCGCGGAAAAGAAAAAGTCCGTCCGTGATAGGCAGGCCATGGAAATGGAACTGAAGTGGCTTGTACTCAGGCAAAAATTGGTCGCAGCCAGAATCGAGGTCGAAAGCGCCCGCGAGGCTGAATACAAGCTGGCCCTGGATATGGCCCGCTACGGGGACATGGAGGAACGTCTTCCTGGTAAGCGCGGCTTTATCGAGGCGGGCCAGCGCAAGGCTTGGGAAAGCCGCCTGCTTTTTAAGTCAGAGGAGAGGGAACGAGCTCAGACCGTTGTCCGCCTCCTGTTGAGAGACATGAAGGACTTGGAGGGAAAACTGAGCCATCGTGGTTTCGTTCCGCCGTTGCCTCTGGAAAAAACTGTCCGAGAATCTCTTCCCGAGGGGCAAGTCCCATAGGTTTTTCGTTGTCCTGAAATCGGGACTGAAGCAGTATGGGGGTGAATGGAAACGGTAGTCGAACGGATTCTCAGTCATCCTCTTCTTACTCTTGCCTTGCTCTTGCTCTGCATCCTTCTGCTCTATGCGGTCCTAAAGAGGTTGGTCAAGATGCTCCTTTGCGTGGCCGTAATGGTTGTTGCCTACTTTGGTTACGTCCACTTTCTGGAGGAAGACTATCCTTTGCCGGATATCGATGAGGATCTGGTTGATGGTTGGCGAGATACCGTTGCCCCGCTCCTCCCTGATGACTGGAACCGGACTTTTCTCGATGGCAATCAATCCTGAGCGGCTCCCCAAAGGTCGACCTCTCACGAACCGGCCATGAGGATTCCTTGGCCACTATACTTGGCGTGGAAGCAATTGTTTCCTTCCCAGAGAAAGATTTCCTTCTTCTCCATGCTTGCCATCATCGGGGTGGCTCTCGGCGTCAACGTGATGATCGTGGTGATTGCCTTCATGCAGGGATTTCAGCAAAAGTTTCGAAAGGATATTATAAACGCCCAAGGGCATGCCCGAGCAATATCACTGAGGTCCTCCAGCGATTGGCGGCAGCTTCCGCCTCGCATCCTCGAACAGCCCGCCATAGAGGCAGTGACCCCATTTTTGCAAGGTCAGCTCCTGATTCAGAGCGGCGCCTACAAGTCCATTCCGTTCGCCCTTGGCTTGCGTCCCGAAGATGGTGACGGCGTACTTCCCCTCGGAGACTTCCTAGATAGGGGAATGCTACGGCTGCAGGCTCATGATGGGGAGGACGTGACCCCTCTGCCGACAGTCGATACCCTGGATGACGGATCCGTGTTCGTAAGTTCTCAAGTTGCCAGTCGCCTTGGCGTCCGTCCTCCCGCAGCGGTCCGTTTCTACGAGGAAAACGCTACCCGATCGGATCGCGGGGAGAGGGGAGACCTGCGAGTCCTCCGCCTTGATCCCTACGTCGAGTCTGGGGAGTGGGAAATTCAGGCGGATGAGAATGGCTCCATTCTGGTCAGCGAATCGATCTCGGGCGACGTGTTCCCTTGGGACCCGACCCGAGGTCCCTTCGACCTGGGCTTTGGATACCCGGTCTTTGAAATCACCGGCAAGGAGGTTTCCCTTGATCCGGGTGAACGGATCCTGTTCCACGTTTTCAGAGCCTCGACCATCGAGGTGTTTTCCCCGAATATGATCGAGAAGGCCAAGGCCGATGAAATGGTTCCGCCCAAGGAAGTGCGGGTTGGCGGAATCTTCGAGGTGCCCTGGCAGGGTTTCCAGATGGAGGCTCTCATCGGCACCATGAGGTTCATGGAGGATACCCGCGGGGAAGAAGGGGCTTGCGACGGATTTTACCTCCGCTTCGAAGATTCTGTGGCTCGGAACGAGGGAAGATTGGAGGATGCTTGCCGCGAACTTGAAGTCATGCTCGAGGAGGATTGGGCGGTGGTCCCGTGGTTTGTGGAGAACGCATGGTTTTTCGAGCTCCTGAAATTCGAGGAATACCTAATGGTTTTGATCATGGTGCCCATTGGTCTGGTGGCCGCCTTCGCCATCGCCATCGCCCTCATGACCACCGTCCTTAGGAAGATTAGGGAAATCGGGTTGTTGTCGGCCATGGGGGGGAGACGTTTTTCGGTGGGTATGGTCTTTTGCCTGCAGGGTTTCATAATCGGAACGGTCGGGGCGATCCTGGGATGCGGTTTGGCGATCCTGTTCATCCGCTACCGGGATGTCCTCATGACCTTTATCGTAGAGAATATAGCAGGTGCCGACGGTCATGCCGGGGTTGCCCAGTTTTACGATTTCAACAGCCTCGAAGTACCTTTTCCATGGGAGTCGAACGAGAGCCTGTCGGTCTTCCTCTCCTTCGCCCTTTTCTCCATCCTGGTTTCTACCTTCGCGGGTTTGCTGCCCGCTTGGCGGGCCTCCAGACTTAATCCCGCAGAGGCCTTGAGAAGTGAGTGAGGAGAAAAGAAAACTGGTTTTGGAGGGTAAGTCCCTGAGCAAGACTTTTCGCTTGGGAGACGGTTCCATTGAGGTCCTGTCCAAGGCGGATATCGCCTTGAAGGAAGCTTCGTCGATGAGCATTCGGGGAGACTCGGGTTGTGGGAAAACTACCTTGCTGAACCTTCTTGCCAGGCTTGAGGATGCGGACGAGGGAACGATAGGTTGGGGCGGACATGAGATAGATGCCTCCGCAACTCCCTCCTCGTCTGAGGCCGTCATGAGGGCCCGCTTCATCGGGGTCGTATACCAAGCCTACTACCTGATACCTGAGTTGAACGTTCTGGAGAACGTACTTATGGCGGCAAGGTTGGCCGGTGGGGTCGGTTCGGAATCCGTGGAGCGAGCCCGGTCCCTGTTGTCAAAGATGGGAGTGGGGGACAAGGAAAAGCAGGCTCCGGCAAAACTTTCCGGGGGCGAGCGCCAGCGCGTGGCCATCGCCCGGGCCTTGGTCAATGGACCTCGTGTCCTCTTGGCCGACGAACCAACGGGCAACCTCGATGAGCGAACGGGTGGACAGGTTATGGATCTTCTGCTGGATGCGTGCTCGGAACAGGGAACCGGCTTGATTCTCGTGACCCATAACCCGATCTTCGCACAGGCCGCCGACGTCCGTCTTTTCCTGCGACAGGGAAAGCTAACCAAGGATTTCGATGAGGGAACGACAAAGTGGAGCAGACCACGATTCTGTGGTTATCATTATCCCGGATATCGATAATAAAGCAGAAAGGACAACTTATGAGCAATGGGATAAAATGCGGAGTTGCTGGGGTGGGGTACCTGGGGAAGCACCATGCCAGGATTTACGATTCTCTGGATGGGTGCGAACTCGTGGGGGTCCTGGAGCCCGACGACGACGCCGCCGAGAAAGCTTGCGGGGATTACGGATGCATACGCTTCTCGAGCCTGGACGAACTGGCTGAGGCTTGTGAAGCCATAAGTGTGGTTTGTCCGACCGACAAGCATGCCGAGGTGGCTTTGCCGCTGATCAGGAACGGGTGTCACTTGTTGGTTGAGAAACCCCTCTGCGTCTCGGTCGAGGAGGCCGAGACAATGCTGGGGGCGGCCAAGGAATCCGGCTCGATTCTTCAGGTCGGGCACATCGAGCACTACAACCCGGTCATGGCTTTTCTCGAGGAGAAGGTGGATTGCCCAAGATACCTGACGGTTGAAAGGTTAGCCCCCTTTCAGCCCCGGGGTACCGAGGTGGGCGTCGTTCTGGATTTGATGATCCACGACATCGGGATTGCCATGGCCTTGATCTCCTCACCCATCCGGACGGTCGATGCGATCGGTGTCCGAGTTCTTTCACCTACCGAGGACATAGCCAATGCAAGGCTGGTCTTTGAGAATGGGTGCGTGGCGAACCTGAGCGCCAGCCGGGTGAGCGAAAAGAAGGCCCGTGAAATAAGGGTTTTCCAAGATAGCGGTTACCTGTCCCTGGACTTCATGAACCAAACGGGACATCTTATTAGCAAGACCGGCGCGACGCTCGAGAAAAGCGATGTGCCGGTAGAGAAGGGTGAGCCTTTGGCCTTAGAACTGGAGGCCTTTGTTCAGTGCGTGCGCGGGGCGATTACCCCGAAGACGGATGGTGTCTTCGGCAAGACCGCTTTGGAGGTCGCTCTCTCCGTGACTAGGCAAATCCAGTCGGGTTGGTGACTTGAAGGCATTTCCCTCGTTTGCCCCAACTGAACCGGGAGAAGTCGACCTCCTGGTCATCGCCGGTGAGGCATCCGGCGACGAGCATGGTTCCCTGTTGGTCGAGGATCTGCTTTCACAGAGGCCGCAGACGCGGGTTTGCTCCCTAAGCGGGCCCTGCATCGAGTCGAGCGGCGCGTCTCTGCTTTTCAACCTGGTCGAGCATTCCGTGGTCGGTATATTCGAGGTCCTTAGGAATTACGGGTTCTTCAGGAAGCTGCTTGAGGAGACCCTTGCCTGGATCGAGCGCTCAAAACCCAAGGCCGTTCTGCTGATTGACTACCCGGGCTTCAACCTTCGCCTTGCCGCGGCCATGAGGCAAAAGGGAATTTCAGCCAAAGGAGGTGGAGAAATCCGCGTTCTGCAGTACGTCAGTCCCCAGCTCTGGGCATGGAAGCCCAAGAGGAGGTTTGAAATGGAAAAAACACTGGATGGGCTAGCCGCAATTTTTCCCTTCGAACCCGAGTACTATCGTGACGTCGATCTGCCGGTTGCCTTCGTGGGTCATCCTTTTGCTCGCCCTGATTTTGAACCGCCCGTTCGTTATGAAGAGAATGGCCCCCTCGTTCTTCTTCCGGGAAGCCGCGTCCAACCCGTCGAGAGGATTCTCCCCCCTTTTCTCGATGCCTGTGAAAACCTCTTTCCCCAGTTCCCCGAACTTGAGGCCTTGGTGCCGGTTCCCGATGATAATATCAGGGGCTTGACGGAAGGTCTGCTCAAGGAACGGGAGAAACTTAGCGGCAGGATTTCCATCAGGGGAGCAAAGGAAGGCATTGCCGCCCGAGCCGCCTTGATGAGCTCGGGAACCATGTCCCTTGCCTGCGCCCTGGCCGGCATTCCAGGAGCCATTGCGTATCGGGCGCACCCTATAACTTATTTTCTCGGCAGGATGCTTGTAAAGGTCAGGCACTTGTGCATGGCCAACCTCCTGCTTCCGGACGCACCACCCTATGAGGAATTTCTTCAAGGCAGAGCGACGGGCCGAAACTTGGCCGCCGCCGTTTCTCCTTTCCTGAAGTCGGTTTCCAGTCACGAGCCGTTTCGGGAATCGGCGGGACGAATTCTCGATTGCCTTTCCCAGCCAAGCTCACGCGGCTTGGTCGAGTGGTTGGTTCAGGAAGGAAGGCTTAACTGACGAATCATTTGCTCCCAGAGCCTCGCCGCCCTACCGGCCAGAGCCCCCCGGCAGCGCTCCACCTCGGTCATCCGCATTCTTAGGTTCTCGTTCGCGATGGCCGATACGTCATCCATGTTGTAGAGGAAGACGCTGTCAATGCGGGATACCTCATCCTCTATGTTTCGCGGAACAGAGGCGTCAATGAGGAAAAGAGGCTTGCCAGGGCTTTTCTTAACGGCCCGTTTAATGTCGTCTAAGGTGATCATTATTTTACCGCTGGAAGTCGATGTCAGAATGACGTCGAATAAATGAAGGGAATCCTGAAAACTTTCGTAGGCCATTGCGAAACCTCCGAATTTTTCAGCCAGTTCGTCCGGTTTTCTTCTGCTCAAGGGACACCAGTCAAAGGTTCTTCCGGTTACCGTGACTTCCAGACACCCACGGGATTTGAATGATTGCATAGTGCTCTCAGCAACGTCGCCTGCACCGACAATGAGCAACCGGCAATTCTCGACCTTTCCGAAAATTCGTTTGGCAAGATCGGACAGGACGTTTCCAAGGTTAACCTGTCCTCGTGAGATTCCCGTATTTGTCCTGGTCCATTTTGCGGTTTGAAAGCCTTTTTGGAAAAGACGGTTGAGGATTTTGCCGGAGAGTTTCCGTGTGCGGGCATCTTCGTAAGCCTTTTTAACCTGCCCAAGAATTTCCGTTTCCCCAACCATTTGCGAGTCTATGCCCGAAGTGACCTCGAACAAGTGACGAACGACGGCCTCTCCCTTGTGTTGGTAAAAGTGACGGTCCATAAAGCCACTGTCGAGGTTGCGGAAATCGCTCAGGTATTTGCGCACCTCATCGAGAGGACATGCTCCGTTGCCCACTCCGTATATTTCAGTCCGGTTGCAGGTGTTGAGCAAAAGGCATTCCCTCATGCTTGAAATGGAGGTCAATCCCTCGTAAAAAGACTCGATTTTTTCTGCAGGCAAACTAATCATTTCACGTTCCACAAGAGACGCAAACTTATGCGAGCTACCAAGCATAAAAAGATTAGGATCCTTAGCTGGCATCGTTGGTCGGGGTAAGTGAACTTTCGGCAACAGTGGCGGGGGAAGACCGGACGAATCCCAGAGAGCAAATGGCAATGAAAAACAGAACAATACAAACTTTAGCGAATTTTTGTCCAAAAAGCCTCTTGCTGAAGTGCAGCAGCCACAAAATGCAATACGCAAGCCAAAGCCCGATTGTCAGGCCCACCTTGGTTGCACTGAGTGCATCGGGGGCACGAGACCAGTCCAGTGCCCCGACAACTATGGAACAAGTTAGAAAAACCGAGCCGATAAGCAAGAGTCGAGAGCCGGCAGTCTCCAGTTGCTGAATAGAGGGTAGAAGACGGGCAACGGCGCCTGCTCTCTTCGTTTGAAGGGATTTTCGCTGAAGCAAGTACATCGAGCTGACTATCGCAAGGAGTCCGAAAATTCCATAGCTAAAGATTGCAACTGAAGCGTGCAGTTCTACCCAGTGATTTGAAAAAATTCCATCGTACCCTTCCTTTTCCCAGTAGGGGGTATCTAGGGAAGGGAAAGCAAGTGACGTCACTCCGCCCAAGCATGCCAAGCCAGCCGAAAAGGAACCGAGCAGGTTGAGCCTGAAGAGAAGCCTTATGATGAGATATCCGAGAACAAGGGACCAAAGAATGAATTGAATACTTTCCATTCCATTGCCAAGCGGGCACCCTTTGACTAGTTCACCCCGCAGAGCGAGTCCTTTTGTGTGAGCAACGAAACCGGCGATAATGAGCAGGAGAGAGGCAAGTGCGGACGCTTTCTTGCTTGATTTCCAGACGAATGCGAATCCGCAAGCCAATCCAGTCCCGTAGAGAATGGAAGCGATCCAAAATAAGTCTCGGCTTTCCTCAAGATTCATCGCTTTTTTCAGAACTGGGCATCATCCCCTCAAGGGTGAAAATTCAAAAGGTAAGCACTGAGCAAAAGCAAAAAGAAAAAACTTCATTCTAAAGGATTTTGCAAGGAATTGCAGACAAATCGGCAGGATCGGGACATAAGAATTTCTCCAATGAGTCGGGCTTGATTCACATTGCCGCAATAATATTTACGATCGAGATGAAGTCAAAGAAGGAACGAAGCTTAAGGTAAGTCTCTACACGAGAGGATCAAGGCAATTCGGTAGGGCGGGACCGGTCAGGTGGGCGCCGGAAAAAAACAGGCCGGGGTTTGATTGCTTGAGCCTTTCGGCAACCCTTTTTCGTTTTTCGAAACCTGCATCGGGCAACGGTATGGCCCGATTCCAAGTCCTGATGCGCTGAAAAGCGGGAGAGCTCTTGATTCCAAGCAAGGAGGACAGGTCGCGGGTGACCGTTTCGTGAATGGCCTCGTCCGCCTGTAAGGCAAGGTCGGGATTCCTCTCTCCCCCCACGAAGGTGGTGAGCAGAACCTTTCCCTCGGGAGCCCGACCGGGAAAAAGGGTACTGGAAAAGAGGGTTCCGAGGATATTCATTTCCTCAATTTCGGGAACGAGAAAACCAAAACCATCGAGGGGATGGGACAGGTCTTTTGCGTCATACCCATGGTAGACCACGCTGAGCGGAAAATGAGGAGCGTTACCTAGCATTTGGACGTCCTCCGCACCTTCCACGTTGCTCCAGTTGATTCCTCCGAGGCGGTGAGCGGGGATGGCGCAGACTACCTCATCGAAATCATCCGCCCATGATGCTCCGCCCGAAACGGACGCCTCTATCCGCCATTTTTCGGACCCTCGGGCGACCTGCGTGACTTCGTGTCCAAGAAGAACTCTTCCTTGAAGGTTTGCAAGGATGCGATTGGGCAACTCTTCAATTCCGAGCGGAAAGGAAAGAAGCCTGCTTCGTGGTAATCTTCCGGGTTCCCTTGCTCCGAAAATCATGCCCAAGAGCAAAGATCGATGTTTTTGCTCAAGTTGATGAAGGGCAGGCAAGGTATGCCTGAGGTTGAGGGTTTCCGGTCGGGCGGCGTACACCCCGGCTAGAAAGGGATTGGCCCCGTAGTCGAGAATCTCCCTGCCCATTCTGCGGGAAACAAAGGAGGCTACCGATTCCTCATTATTGGCTTTGCCTCTTGGGAGAAAAGGCTCGAGCAAAAGCCTGAGTTTCCCGGGAAAGGAGAGAAAGCGGCTCCCCAGAAAGGACAAAAGATCGTGGGGCATGGCCACCAGTTTGCCCTTGCGGACGACGAAGCGTTTGACGGCTTCAGGGTTGGCGTCTATGGCATGGTCCAGGATCCCTGAGTCCCTAAGCATTGCCTCGGTCTTGGCGAGCCTCAGGCTCAGGGTGTTGGGCCCATAGTCCAAGAGGAAGCCCTCGTCTTCAACGGACTCAATAACGCCTCCGGCCCGCTTGGCCGCATCAAGGAGCGTGACTTCGTAGCCTTGACGTTCCTTTTCCCAAGCTGCGGTCAAGCCACATATCCCGCTGCCTATAATGCAGGTTTTCTTCACTTGCTTTGGGTTTGTTGAACGGTGTTAAGACTCTTCATTACTCGCTTTGGGCTTGGCAAGGAGACGAATGAGAAAAGAATGAGGAGTTATGGAAGAGGTCGAGAATTGCTTGAGGGTAATCACCAACCCGAGGGAAGCCGGTCCCGGTGAATTGAGCGGGGCCCTTGGCAGGCTGGACGGGATACTACGGGAAGCTGAGCTCGACCTGCATCCCAGGCTGAAGCACTTCCTCGAGAACAGGAGCTATGCAAAGGCCTTGACCTGGCTTGAGGGAGGGCAACCGGAAAAGGGGACTTGCGGGAAATGAGCAGGAGAGAACGGCGGGCAAAGAGGAAGCTTTCGCTTGGTTCAAGTGAAGACTTCGGCTCCTCGCCGTTCGATTCCTTGGTTACGGAAGGCTTGCCGGAATCAGCCTCCTCGTCTTCCTCTCCTGCACCGGAAAGGGCCCCGGTTGACAAAAAGGATGGAATGGGAATGGGAGACCGACTGGAGATCAGACGTGAGAAAAGCGGCCGTGGCGGAAAGACGGTAACCACTATCTCCGGATTCCGCTCTCGCATATGTCGGCAAGCGCGCAATGGGATGCTCAAGGAAGTAAAGACCAAGCTTGGTACTGGAGGCACTTGGGATGGGGACTGCATGGAAATCCAAGGGGACAAGAGGCAGGAGCTGGTCTCTTGGTTGTCCGATTTGGGCTTTAGGCCGGTCCTTGCAGGCGGTTGACCCGCCGTTGTATCAATTCGCGGTTTGCTTTTCCCCTTCTTGGGGAACCGATTTCTCTGGAGCTTTGTCCTCTTCTTTCTTTTCTTTCTTTTCGGAATCGGAGAAGTCATGATCCTCGAGAGGCTCTTGGTTCATAACATCGTTAATATCCTGCTCCCACTCGTTCTTGGCCTTGCGAAACTCGTTCACTCCCTTGCCTAGGGAGCGGAAAAGCTCGGGCACTTTTTTGGCCCCGAAGAGTAGAAGGATTACCAGAAAAATAAGGATAATTTCCGGTCCTTGCGGGATAAGAGCCAAGGTGTAGATTGGAGTGTTCATGATTACAAAACTATACTCGCAGTCAGTCCTTAAGGCAACTTTATTGTCGGAGCGCGAACCAGAATAAAAAAGAGGGAACTTAAAGCCCCAACTGTCTCAAAGCTTCGGGTTTGGGCTTGTTGACCGAGCTTTGGTCGGCCTCGAAGAAGCCGTGCAACTGGCGGATCCGGGTCGGATGCCTCATCTTTCGGAGGGCCTTGGCTTCTATCTGCCGGATCCTTTCGCGCGTTACCTTAAACTGCTTGCCGACCTCTTCCAAGGTTCGGCTGTACCCGTCCTTGAGGCCGAAGCGGAGGGAAAGGACGTTGCGCTCCCTTTCGGTCAGGGAATCCAGCACGTCGAGAATCTTTTCCCGCAAGAGGGAATATGCGGTCATGTCGTAGGGGTTTTCCGCACCCTTATCCTCAATGAAATCTCCGAAATTGGTATCGTCGCTGTCACCGACCGGGCTTTGCAGGGAAATTGGCTGCTGGGCCATCTTCATGATTCCCTGAACCTTGTCCAACGGGAGGCCCATTTCCAAGGCCACCTCGTCTGGAGTCGGTTCGTGGCCGAGTTCCTGCAGAAGCTGCTTCTGGATCTGCATGACCTTGTTCAGGGTCTCGATCATGTGGACGGGTATCCGGATGGTGCGGGCTTGGTCGGCGATGGAGCGGGTAATGGCCTGCCTTATCCACCAGGTGGCATAGGTCGAGAACTTGTAGCCGCGACGATATTCGAATTTCTCGACGGCCTTCATCAGCCCCATATTTCCCTCTTGGATCAAGTCAAGGAAGGAAAGGCCGCGATTGGTGTATTTCTTGGCAATGGAAATGACCAGCCGGAGGTTGGCTTCGACCATTTCGGTCTTGGCCCGGTGAGCCTTTCTCATGAAGAGGCGCAGTTCCCGGATCAAGGCAATCAACTCTTCCGGGTCCATATGGAACTTGGTCCTGGCATCTTCAAGCTCACGCTTTACACGGTCCATCTTGACCCCCTTGCGCTTAACCTTAACTGAATCCTTTTTGGCCAGAGCCTGGTTGTGAAGGTTGCGGGCGACTGCCTTGAATTCGGGCCCTCGGCGCTGGAGAAAATCCTCAAAAACCTTGAGCTTTAGGCAACACTTCTTGAAAATCGGAGCGAGGCTGGCCTCGTAGTTCTTGAAGCGGGTGGTTGCTCTTTTGCGCAGAGTCTGGTTTTTTGCGTTTTCGATGCTATTCCAGGCATTGTTGATCTTCTTAAGCAGGTCCTCAAGGGCCACGACTTGCTTGGCAAGGCTCTTGAAATAGGTTTCCCTGCTATCGATTTTCTTGTCCAGGACAACCCGGTCGAACCGCTCTTCCCGAGCAAGGAGCTTCTTGCATATCTCCAGTTGAAAATCAGCCGTCAGTGAAACCGAGTAGATGATCTTCAGGGCCGAACTCTCGGCTGCCTCGATTCTTTTGGAAATATCCACTTCCTCCTCACGGGTCAAAAGGGGGACCTGGCCCATCTGCTTGAGGTACATGCGAACGGGATCGTCAAGCATGTCGCTCTGGTTGGTCCTAGCTGTTTCCTCTTCGGCGTCCTCCTTCTTTTTTTTGAATTTCTCCACTTCCTTGGAATCCAGAAGCTTGATTTCAAGGTTATTGAAGATGGAAATGATGTTTTGAAGCTCCTCCGGTTGATTGGCGATATTCGGAAGGGAGTCATCGATGTCCTTGTAGGTCAAATAGCCTTGCTCACGGGAAAGATGGATGAGCTCACGAACCTTTTCGGTATCGCTGTCGTTGAGGGCATGAGGCTCGATCGTCTTGTTAACTTTCTTGGCCAGCTCCCTGGTCGAGACCTTTGCTTTGGCAGTAGCGGCTACCTTTTTGACGGGAGTCTTCTTCACGGTAGCTGGCTTTTTTGCAGGAGCCGGCTTCTTTGCCGACTTGGCTGGCCTCTTGGGGGTGGGCTTTGCCTTGGCAGCGGCCTTTCCGGCTTTCTTGGCGACGCTTGAAGCCTTGGGTTTGACAGGGGTTTTCTTAGCGGTCGATTTGGGCTTCGAAACCTTTGCGGAAGTCTTACTGGTTTTAGTTTTGGGCATGGGAAAGGTTGTCTTGGAAAGTGGCGGATAGTTTCGGGGGAGCGTTGAAGCTTTTGCGAATCTGGATGAGTTCTCCCCTAAGTTTCGCCTCGTCTTCAGGGTTCTCGCTGGAGTTCATCAAGTCCTTGAGAATCATGCGCTCACGACGCTTGGAAGAGCGCAGGAAAAGTCGGTTAAGGCATTCATTTACAATATTGGGAAAGGACTCCTTGTCTTCGTCGTCAACGTCTTGGTAGAGGTGTCCCTGAAAAGCGGATCTTTCTTCCTCGTCTTCAAGGAATTCCTCCATTCGGTTAGTCGTAACCGGGCCATCCGCCTTGGTTTCGGCGAGAATCTTAGCCAAGACCCTGCCTGAAGGAACCTGCAGATCGAGCCAAGATGGATCAAATAATTGGGCAAGAGGGCCTGCGACTCGGTTATCATGCAAAAGGACAAACAATAAATCATCTTCAGCGGTTGTCAAACGCTCAGGCTGCAAAGTAGAAGAATTATCCTGCGAATTCAACCTCGAGCCGGCCATCTGATAAGGCCTGCGGTTTTGCAGGAATTGCTCGAAATCCTTTTTTAAGTTGTCGATGGATGCCCCAAGAACCTTTCCGAGCTCGCGGAGGTGATCTTCCCTCTCGACGAAGGAATTAACCTTGGAAAGCGAATCGAAGAGGAAGTCACTCACTCTTTTGCGATCTGCGGGGGCAGGGTCCGCAACGTCGCGGAGCATATGTCCGTAGGCGTATCGTATGGGCGAGACTCCCCGGGCCAGCAAGTCTTCCAGTCCCTCAGACCCTTGGTCTAGCAGAACCTGATCGGGATCCGAGCCCTCCGGCAGGGTTGAGAAACGAGCGTTAAGTCCTGCCTTGAGAAAAATGGGAATGTAGTCGAAGGCCGCCTTTTGCCCGGCGGCATCCCCATCAAGGAGGCAAACGACTCCTCTTGGGTTTGATTTGCGAAGAAGGCTCGCCTGGTTTTCCCCGAGGGCGGTTCCCTGAGGGGCGACCACGGTTCGAAAGCCTTCCACCCAGCAACGAATGGCATCAAGTTGGCCCTCAACGAGAATGAAATCGGTCTGCTCGTTGATTTCCTTGTTGGCCAAGTCGTGGTTGAAGAGCAGTTCACCCTTGGAGAAAATAGGAGTTTCAGGCGAGTTGACGTACTTGGGGGCCTTCTTTTCACCCCATTCCGGAGTGAGGGAAAGCTTGCGGGCGGTGAAACCGCAAATCCTACCGATTTTCTCACGGATCGGTATCATCAGCCTTCCGCAGAAGCGGGAGACGAATTCGCCACCCTGAAGGTTCTTGTTGAAAAGGCCCGACTGTTCCAGAATCTCGGGGGGAATGTTTTTGGCCTTGAGAAACCTTGAGAGGGCAAAACGGTCGACCGGCGAGTAGCCGATCTTGAATTCCTTGGCCGTGTCGGTAGTGAACCTTCGCTCCTTGGTCCAGTATTCGAGCGCGACGGCGCCTTCCTTACCCTCATCAAGCAAATGGCCGGCATACCAGTCCGCAACGACCTCGTGCAAGGAGTAGAGCTCCGACTTGACCGATTTCCCGAAGGGGACCGATCCGCTTCCTTCCTCGAACTTGAGCGGAATATTGAAACGGTTGGAGAGGAACTCGATTGCCTCCATGAAGGCCAAGTTTTCCATTTTCTGGACGAAAGTTATGGCATCGCCCTTTTCCCCTGAACTGAAGCACTTGAAGAACCCTTTGTCCGGGTGAACGTAGAAGGAAGGGGTTTTTTCCTGGCTGAAGGGACTCAAGCCAACCCAACTGGACCCGCTCTTCTTAAGCTGAACGTATGGACTGACCAAGTCGTATAGATCAATCCTGTCCTTGAGTTCGTTGACGAAATTATGGGCGAGCGGCATGGAAAAACGAACCTTTTGCAACTAGAGATTTTGAATCTTGAGAAGCTCCATTTCGGCCTGTTGACCGATGACACTTCCTTCGGGGGCCTTTTCGATCAACTTGCGATAGAGGATTCCGGCCGTCACTGGCATGCGCTCGACGAGGTGGTAGCGACGGGCAAGTTGCCAGAGGATCTCCGTTGAATCGGGGAACCTCTCGAGGGCTTTCTCCAGCTCGTTGAGGTAGCGGGGCCCGGGAAGAGTCTCCCTGGCGATGCGGAGGTATTCCATATAGGTCTGCAAATCGTCAGGGTTGTGGCGTATCGCCTCGAGGATAGTCATTTCGGCCTCCCTGACCTCCCCCAGTTGAAAGTGGGACTGAGAGGAAAGCCTCCAGGCGTCAGAGCTTTCGGGGTTGTCCTTGATGGCCTTTCGGGCGGAGAGGAGAGCGCTCGTGTAATTCCCGGTCACGAAGGCGGCTCTGCCCTGCTCGAGGTGATCGAGTTCCTCGCGGACCGGGGAAGCAAAGGCATCAGCAAGTGAAAGGCTATCCCCAGTCGGTCCCGGAATCGGCTCCGTGGGCTGGGGTTGAGGATTGTCGGAGGGCTCGAGCGGGCTGGCAGGGGATGTCTTTGGGGCTCTCGAGACGACGGGTTCCTCTGTGGCGGGAGATGATGCCACGCTCAAGAGGGCCGAGGCAAGTTCGCTGATGGTCATTTCACCGGGAGAAAGGCCCCGTTCGGAATAATCGGAGCCTCTCCGCTTGCGCAAAAGTTCGGCTGCTTCTCCGCTCAGTCCGCTTCCCTCGATTGTTCCGGGGTTGGATTTTTCGATGGCGAGGACCAGAGCCTCGGCGGAAGATTCGTCTCCGGTCGCAAGTTTTACCCTCAGCAGACCGAGAAGGGGGCGGGGCGTGATGCCATCTTCTTTCCGAGCGGATTCCCTGTACCAGTGCTCGGCTTGGACGAGCAGGTTCTTCTGGAAGAAAAGCTCCGCCATAATGAGGCAGTCCTCGTGCGTCGCATGCTCAGTGGCCATGCCGAAGGAGTTGAGGGCTTCAGTGTGCTTTCCGGTCTTTGCCAGAACTCGGCCGTAGGCCAGCCGAGCTTCCTTGTCGTCGGGGTTTTGTTCAAGGTAACCGGAATAACGGGACTCGGCCGAACCGGCGTCACCGGCTTTGAGGTAGGCAAGGGCGGCTTCCTTGAGAAGTTCCTTCCTGGCTCCGGCCGAAAGTGCCTGGTCGAAACGAAAGGCCGACTCCGCGAACTGCTCCGAGTCGAACAAGGCTCTCCCAAGGTGGGTGAGAATCTCGGGGGAGTCGGGAAAGTCCTTGTTGTGCCTCCGAAGAAGTTCGACCGCTTCCTCGGGTTTGCCGGTGACTCTTTTCTCAAGGGCATCGCTGAGGTCGGGGAGGGGCTTGGAGGGAGGCGTCGACGGGGTGGTTGTGGTAACGGGTTCCTCGGAACATGCCAAAAGAGCAAGCGAGATTGACCCGAGGGTCATGATTCGTAAACATATTTTCCCAAAGCGCATGCACTGTTTTTTTCACTGTAGGGGCAAACGTCAAGCAAGGGTCTTCATTTTGATCATTTCCCTTGCCCTGAGCGGCTTTCATTTCGAGGCCTTGGGACAGCAGTCTGGATTCCTTCCCGAAGAGCCGAAAAGTGAAGTTTCGCCAGTGGACAAACGCTCCCTGGACGTATTCGCGACCAAGGTCGCTCCCTCCTCGCTATCCTATCGGAGAGCGATTGAAAAGATGGTCATTAATTCTGAAATAAAAGGGGGCGTCAGGGTGATTCCATCGGTTGTTCCGGAAATCGGTATCAAGATCGAAACTACCTGCGCCCCTGGCCTCCAAGTTTCGCCTGTGCTGGTGAATGGTCTGCTCTCCTTTCTCCGTAGTCGTGGCTATGCGGCGGGCGACGTATTCCTCGCGGATCAGAGCCGACGCAACCTCAGGGCAGGAGGTTTTTTAGCTCCTTCGGCTGCCGGTTTTTATCGAGGCCACCGCCTCTACAGCTCTGATGAAAAGGGCTTTTTCGATGACCGTTGGTTTCATGACAGCCCGATGCCTCCTACCACTCATGACCGGGCCCGTTTCTTTCTGCGCTTTGGGGATCGCAAGAGGCGTAATGAGGAGGAAAGAAAGAGCTACTTGCCGGCCAGGCTCTTCCTCGGGGATGCTCATTGGATCAACCTCTCCGTGGCCATGGACAACCTGAATCTCGGGATCGACGCGGCCGCATCCAATATGTCCTTGGGAGCGATCGACAACTACAGGCGTTTTCTGGAAAAGCCGACCATTGCCCCTGCCGCGGCAGCGGAGATTCTTGCCATACCGGAAATTTGGGAAAAGCGCCTTTTCTCCATCGTCGACCTGAGCGAGTTTCAATTTGCGGGCGGGGGGCGCTTCGACGCCGAGTTTATAGGGCGTGATCCCAAGTTGTTGTTCGGAGAGAACCCTTTTGCGGTCGATTTTTTCGCCCTCCGCAGACTGGCCGAGGCTCGTGTGCGCGGAGGATTTTCCCCACGGAAGCCCAAGGAGGTTCTTCTTTTCCGCTATGCCAGGGAACTGGGCTTGGGAGACGTTGGGAAATCGAGGTATTTCGAGATTCCCTAGTCCCGGGAAAATTTTTCCCGTAGATAGTCCAAGCTTTCTTGGGCGATCGTTTCCGGATCGGGGCTATAGTCGAAAACCTCCACCGAGACGAAGCCCTTGTATCCTACCTCGAAGAGAGTTTCGGAAATGGGCGAGAAATCGACTTCCCCAAATCCCGGTCCCCGCAAATTCGGATCGTTGGCGTGAAAATGGGCGAGTTCGGCCTGACTTTCGCGAATAATGGTCGGAATATCCTTCTCCTCGTCGCTCATTGCCTTGACGTCAAGGTGGAGGCGGAGAGCCGGGTGGTCGACCTTATGAATCAGCCGAACCGTTTCCTCGGCGGTATTGAGAAAATTGGTTTCCGTCTTGGCGAGGGGCTCCATGGCGATGGTGACGCCTCCCTCATGAGCCACTTCCGCCACTCCGTGGAGAATTTCCGCGGCTCTGGATAGGGCGTCCTCATAGTCCCAGTCATCGTGCAGATCCCTCTGCTTGGGGCTACCCCAGACCATGACCGTGCCCTTCATGGCCGAACAAATTTTAGCCAGGTGTCGCCCAAAGGCGAGGGTGTCCTTTCGAAGCAGGGGGTCATCGGTCGTGAGGTGGAGCCAGGATGGCTTCACGAAGAGCCAGTGTAATCCCACGACTTCAAGGCCATGACTGCGGACCAGGTTTCCGATCTTGCCGGCCTCCTCCTCGGATACGTCCCTAGGGTCTTCCTTCAGCGTGAAAGGAGCAATTTCCAGGCCGTCGTAACCGGTCTCGGCAACCTGCCGGCAGGTATCCTCAAGCGTCCAGCCCTGGTAGGTCTCATTGCAAATAGCGAATTTCATTTCCTATACTCATGAGTCTGGCGGATTTTTCGACAAGTCTTTTCTTGCTCGTCGTCCTGGTTTCGGATCATGATCCTATTTACATGAGAATCGTCTCTTTGCTTCTTATTGTCTCGCTCCCGTTGTCGGCGGAGAAGTTCCCTTGGCCGCATTGGCTCGGGCCCGACCATGACGGGGCCTTGGACGACTTTTTTCTCCCGGTTCCGGCCAAGGGAAAGGACTACGCCATGGAATGGTCGGTAAAGGCAGGAAGCGGATGGGCTTCCCCGGTTTGCGACAACGGCCTGCTCGTCCTGCATGAACGAGTGGGGGAGGAGGAGTTCGTTCGCGGTCTGGATCCGGATTCGGGACGCGAAAAATGGCGCTTTTCCTACCGCTCGGGTTACCGGGACGGTTTCGGGATGGAGGACGGTCCTCGATCCACCCCCGCCATCTCCGCCGATACGGTGGTGTCTCATGGTCCGCAGGGCTTGGTTCATGCTCTTTCCACAAAGGATGGGGCTTTGAAATGGAAAGTGGATCTGGGGAATAAGTTCTCTTCTCCCAAGGGGTTTTTCGGGCGCTGTTCCTCGCCGTTAATCGTGGACGGAAAGGTCGTCTTCGACGTTGGTGGCCCCAAGGCGGGGATGGTTGCCCTAGACTTGAAGACGGGTGAGACCGTTTGGTCGTCGACCTCCTACGGCAATGATTATTCCTCCGCCGTTCCATTCGGCGATCCGTCGGGTCGACTCGTTCTTTCCTTCATGAGGGAAGGCTTTCTCGCCTTGAACGCCAAGACGGGCAAGGAAGTTTTTTTCGAGAGATTTCGTTCCCCCATAAACGCCTCGGTGAATGCCGCCAGCCCGATGGTTGCCGGCAACCGGGTCCTTTTGTCATCCTGTTACGAGGTGGGGGCGGGCATATGGGAATATAAACGGAGCGCCGCGGGCAAAGGCACCTTCCGCACCCTCTGGAAAAGAAAGGATATCCTCGACTGCCACTACTCCACTCCGGTCCATGATGGAGAATTCGTCTACGGCTTTCATGGCAGGCAGGAGCGCGGTCCGGTCTTGCGGTGCATAAGCCTAAAGGCTGGCAAAGTCGTCTGGGAGGCTCCCCCCATGGGAGCCGGAAATCTGATTAGGGCGGGAAAAAAACTGGTTATCCTTACGGAGCGGGGAGAGCTTGTGCTGGCGGAGGCTTCCCCGAAATCCTTTCGTTCTCTGCATCGCCAGCAGATCCTTGGGACCGATGCCCGGGCCCATTTTGCACTCGCGGAGGGCCGACTGTTTGCTCGCGATCTACGGAGGTTGGTCTGCCTGAACCTGGAGAAGTTCGAGTGAGCTTCTTCAGCCTTCCACGACGTTGCGTGGTTTGCCTTCGAGAAAACTGCGCAGGTTGGAGACGGTTTCCCTCATGAGGCGCGACCTGGCGGCCAGGGTGGCCCAGGCGTAATGAGGGGTGATGAAACAGTTTCTTGCCTGCAGGAGCGGGTTGTCCGGAGAGGGCGGCTCGGAGCTCAGAACATCCAGTCCGGCCCCTGCGATGACCCCAGAATCGAGGGCCTCGGCGAGGGCTTTTTCGTCGATCAGAGGACCTCGTGCGGTGTTGATGAGGAGTGCCGTCTCCTTCATTCTTGAAAGTCGCTCGGCATTGACGCATCGTTCGGTCTCTTCGGTCAGGGGGCAGTGCAGCGAAAGGACGTCGCTGCGGGCGAAGAGTTCGTCGAGGCTTACCGCCTTGCCATGGCTGGGGTCATCCTCAAGGAAGGATCTGGAGGTAATTAGGATCTCCATACCGAAGGCCCGGCCAAGCCGGGCGACGGCTTGTCCGATTTCACCGTAACCGAGGATCCCGAGGCTTTTCCCAACGAGTTCGTGGATGGAGCCAAGGCAGTAGGAAAAATCGGGGTGACCACTCCATTTGCCTTCCTTCGCCGATGCGGCATGTTGCTCGACGCGGTGGGTGAAACGCAGAAGGTGGGCGAAAACGGCTTGGGCGACGGAGTTGGTGCTGTAGGACGGGACGTTGGTAACGGTAATCCCTCGTTCTCGGCAAGAGGACAGGTCGACCACATTGTAGCCGGTCGCCGTGACGCCGATGTAACGGAGGTCCCGGAGTTCGGCAAGGGTTTGCGCGCCGAGAACCGCCTTGTTGGTGATGACGGCCTCCGCGCCGGAGGATCTTTCCACTACCAGTTCGGGAGGAGTACGCTCGAAGATTTCCACCTCGCCCAACTCGGCGATTTCGTCCCACGAGAGATCCCCCGGGTTTAGGGTCTGGCCGTCCAGGATAACGATTTTCATAAAGAGAGGTTGAGTGGCTCCTTGGGATGGAGCCGAATCTATTTGCGGGGAGAGTCTTTTGGGGGAATTGATTTTCTTGCCAGACTCAAGGCGAAATTCATTACCGTATCTTCATTTGCAATAAGGTCTTCCTGGCTTTGCGTAACCTTGTGGTCGGGTCGAATTCCGCTTCCTTTAGGGAAACTTTTCGAGCCCTTGAAGTTTTCATAGAGAATTAGTGGGACTTCCAGTTGGCAAAGCGTATTGGGCAAGTCGTAGAGCACCATGTTCCCGGCCGTGAAGAGGGCGTGTCCCCCCCCCGTTTCCTCACCGATGAAGGTGACGTTGTCGTTGTTGAGCAAGTAGCTTCCCAGAACCGTGCCTCCGGAGTGAGTCCATCCGCTGATGAGGACGAATACCTGTCCGTCGAAGGCGTTTTTCTTGGGTGTCCAGCGGCGATTCTTTTCGTCGATCATGGTGAACTTCCCCGTTTCCAACGACTTGAACTCCTTGGCGAAAATCTTCTCAAGCATTTTGGGAAACTGATGGCGGGAAAGGTGATCCTTGACCGGGATCTCAAGGGTCGTCATCCGTGCGGATCGGAAGTCGCGAAAGGGTGCTTGGGCGAGGTAGGCAAAGAGCTGGGCGTCATTCCCAACGAAACCTCCGTCGTTTTTTCGAAGGTCGAGGATGATGCACCGCGCGTCCTCGTCCTCCTCGAGTGCACTGAAGTTCTGACGAAGGAAGTCCTTGTATTTGCGTCGGCCCTTTTTGTTCAGGCCAAAGTCAAAGGTGTTCATGCTGAACAGTGAAATGCCCATCTCGACGGCGCCTATTTTGTATTTTTTTCGCTTGGGAGATTCGGAATGCCTTTGGGTCAACCTTCCTCCGAGCTTCTTGGCGGGAATTGCGGAGATTTGCTTTTGAAGCGTTTCCTCGGATCCATAGGGGAGGTAGTCGACTCGGTAATTCTGCGCAGGTCCAAAGGAAAGGAAGTGGCGAAGACCGAAGTCATTGGCCAGGATGTGGTATTTCATGGTTTCGTTGTAACCGTCCGACCTAGCTTGGGGCAGGAGTTTTTTCATCACGGCTTCCATGGGGATTCCGTCTATCGCGGTAATCTCGCAACCTAGCGGCAATTCGAGAGCGGCATGATCGAGGTATGCTTTCTGGTTGAGAAAAACCAAGGGCAACGGAAATTGGGGAGTATCCTTGAGCAGGGAGTTAAGCAACTTCTGAGGGAGGTCGAAATAAGTATGCCCGCAATAGACCTTCTCCACTAGGGGGGTGACTTCCAGGTAGAATTCCCGCAAGGTCATCGTGCGATCCAAAGCCTCTTCAGCCCGTTCGAAATGGCGGTCGAAATCCTCTTTGGGGGTATAGAGATAGAGCCCGGGGTGCCCTTCCTCGAGGGCTTCCCTGAGGACCTTGAGGTCTTCCTTCAACTGCGAGGGGGAAAAGGTTTCCTGCAGGGAGGGTGGGGGAAGGGATTTCTGCTTCTTGGCGGCGGACAAGGAACCAACGGCCAAAAGCCAGAGAGCCAATTGGAGGAACAAGACCCCGGAGATGGTGGTCGAGTATTTCCCAGCCAAGGGCTCTTTTTTCATAATCGCGTGAAGTTCCTTGGCTCGATGAGTTGGGCTATCGATCAGGCGACCTTGGTCTTATTTCCTTGCCAGTTCGGGGAAGGCTTTGCGCAGGTCCAGCGCGTCTCCCATTTTGGCTTGCAGCTTCAGCAACCTCGGGAAGAATTTCTTGATCGTTTCCTTGCCTGCGGGGGTGGAGGCCAAGTCTTTCTCCTCAAAAGGGTCCTTGGCCAAGTCATAGACCCGGATAATAGGCACGTCGGGATATGCGATTACCTTCAAGTCCTTGATCGTGATCGAGCGTTGGGCGCTGAGATAGGCTCCGTAGATTTCCTTGTAGGGAGATTTTTTCGATTCTCCCCGGGCGAGGGGAAGAACGTCGTGGAACTCGACGTGGGCCGGCTTTTCAACCTCGGCAAGGGCGAGGGAGGTTGCCATTACGTCCTGAAGATAGATTGGGGCTTCGACTTGTTTGCCCTTGGGAATGCCGGGTCCCTGGACGATGAAGGGGACGCGAGTGCTGTGCTCGTAGAGGTTTTGCTTGCCGAGCAGACCGTGGTGGCCCACGCCGAGGCCGTGGTCGGCCGAGTAGAAGACATAGGTTTCCTTCGCCATACCCGATTTCTCCAAGGCATCCAGAATTCGCCCAATCTGTACGTCCATGTGGGTAATGATGGCGTAGTATTCCTGACGGTTGACCTTAATTGAATGCTCGGTCCGTGGCATCGGGGCGAGCTTTTCGTCCCTAAGGCTGTGGGGGCAACGAATCTTGTCCTTGTAGGGATACATGGGAAGGAAACTGGAGGGAACCTTGATCCGATTCAGAGGGTACTTGTCGATGAATTCCTTGGGTGCTTGGCGGGGGTCGTGCGGAGCGTTAAAGGCGACGTATGCGAAGAAGGGATTCTTGGCGGCGTGCTTCTTGGCCTCGTCGAGAAAATAGACGGCGTCATCGGCCACGATTTCACTCCAGTGCCTGCCCCCTTTCCAAAATCCCCCGAACTTGGGGTCGTAGGGACTCCATGGATCCGGCTTTCCGGGCTGAGGTCGGTTGTATCCCTGAGGCGTCTGGTTGGGCATGCCTCCGCGCACGTTTCGGGTTACGTCGAAGCATTTTTCGGCACTTGCCCGGACGTGCCACTTGCCGGTCATGTAGGTCTTGTAGCCGGCGTCCTTCATGTTTTCCGACCAGAAGCGTCCCGCGGCCCGCTCGTCCTCCGCCTTCTTCGATGCCTGCTCGGCCCTCCAGATGAAGCGACCGGTGTTGAGCATGTGCCGGCTGGCCACACAGACCGCGCCACTCCAGGAGCCCATGTTGTAGGCCCTCGTGAAACTGGTGCCGGATTTCATCAGGCGGTCGAGGTTGGGGGTCTCGATATCGGTTATACCCAGGTGACGAATCGTCTCATAGCACTGGTCGTCGGCAAAGATGAACAGGACGTTAGGCTTCTTTGCAGCGTGAAGAAAGGGCGCTAGGGCTATGGCCAGCGCGAGGATCATGGCCTTGGGGGAAATCATTCGCCTATGCTTGTGCAATTCGGGACTCGTGGCAAGTTTGGATGCGCTCGCGGGAGGCATGGAAAGGCTCCTTGCAAAAGAAAAAGCCGGCAATTTGCCGGCTTGGAAGTGAAGGGGGAAAGGGGGTTGGTTACTTCCTGCAGTCGTGCATGACGCGCAACCAGATCTCCCTGAGGTCATGCAGCCGCAAGTTGGTTTCCTTGAAGTATTCCTCAAGGACCTTGTTGCTTTGATGGGAGAAGAGCCGGTTGATCCTAAGGGACTCGTTCAAGGCCGCGTGAGCTTTCTTGAGGTGGCAAACGGCAAGGAGATAGTCGCCCAAGTCGAGACTGTTGGCGGCCAGAAGGCTATGTCTCTCCCCATCCGCCAAGCTGCCGCAGTAACTCCAGGCGACATGGGGTTTGGGTTGATCGCGATTGTGCCGCATGAGGTGCTCCCAGGCATTGCGAAGGTAGGCGTAAAGGGCGGTCGTGGCGATGTAGATGGGATGCCGGTGGATGGTATAGGGATCCATTTGCCGGACTTCCTCGATGTCGATCGGCTTGATCTGCCTCATTTGCTCCTCGTCCAGTTCGAGGTCGTCGATGGAAGCCCAGTCTTCCTGCTGCCAGCCCATAAGGGCGGCGATCGCATCGAGTCGGTCGGGATCGCTCTTGGTTTTGTTATAAGCCGAAATGAACCTCGATACCTCCTTGTCCGACTTGCGCAGAAACTTCTGCCAGTCAGCCTCGTTCCAGGCTATGTCCTCGTTCTCCTCCCAATCTCCTTCGCTGTTACCGTCGAATTCGTATTGGCTCATTGCTGTGCTGGTGCGTTAAGGGTGGTTGAGTTCATTGGGAACGAATAACTTTTCACTCGTACCGACCCCGAGGTCAATTAGTTTTTATTTTAAACTTAAAAAAGTAGTTTTTGTTATGGCAGAGAAATCAAAATACTACAGGGTTCGGATCGTTTATTCCGGGCGCGTGCAGGGGGTGGGTTTCCGTTGGCAGGTCGAGAGGGAGGCAAGTGGATTCGAGGTCACCGGTTTCGTGAGGAACCTGTCCGACGGCACTGTTGAAATGATGGTGGAGGGAAAAAGAGTTGAGACTTGCAGAATGATCGAGGCGGTGGAGAGGAGGCTGAGGGACTATTGGAAATCGAAGACGGAGGATGAAAGGGAAGGGGAGCCCCAGTTCGATGGCTTCTCAATCTGCTGCCTTTGAAGGCAGGCAGCGCCTCAAGCTTAGAAGGGCCATGGCGGTGCCGTATTGCTGGTGATAGTCGTAAAAGGGGAAATCCCACCAGGATCCGTCCTTTTCCTGCAGGGGTACGAGAATCGCCGCGAGGCCCCGTTTGTAGACGGGCTGGTCCTTGGCCTTTAGAGTCTCGATGCAGAAGGAAGCGTAAAGGTGACCGTAGTAGAAAAAGTAGCCCGCAACCGCAGCCCACGACTCATGAGGTATCGGACGTTTGCGTCCCATGTCCAGCCAGCCATTTCGCTTGATCAGGCGGTCGAGGCAGATCTTGTGTACTTGATCGGTCACGGTTTCGTCCCCCCACAGTTGAAGAGCGACGTTACAGGCATGTGACCGTCCCAAGCTGCCGGCTGGTCTGTTGATGCCGCGTCGCGGCTTGTATTTCAAGTACTCTCCATAGAGGTAACTGTGATCGGGCAACCTTTGGCGCTGGATGGCGGCAATCGCCCGATCGGACAGTTTCTTTGGAATTTCAATGCCCCGCTCCTGGGCTTCCTTCAAGGCGACCAGTCCGGTTGCATTGACGAAAGAAATGGAGGATCCGGATGGCTGCTTGGTCTGGAGGTTGAAATCGTAGTAACCCCATCCGCCGTCCACCGATTCGTATTTTTGAAGCATTTTGACCTGCTGGATCATGACCTCCTCGATTTTTTGCTTCTTTTCGGATTCTCTTGCCTTACTGTGCATTCTCGAGAGGGCCTGCAGCCCGTAGCAATGGGCCCAGACGTTGTAAACGGCCATTGGGGTTGCCCGGCGCAGGTTGGGCAGATTCTCAAGCAGGTGATCCTGGGCTCTGCCAATGGTTTCGATGTATTCTTCGTCGTCCCCCTTGTTCTCGATCAAGGCGCAAATCGACAAGGCCGTCACGGCGAGACGGAAAGCCCTGTGGGAGCCCGGGACGGGGGCGAAAATATTGAGCCCCTTGGTCTGGCGGGCCGAACCCCACGAGCCGTCCTTATTCTGGATTTTACGAAGGAACTCACATCCCCGGTCGATGGATTTTGAGATTTGGGCCTCGGACGGTGCAACAACAGGGAGAGAGGCGTTTTCATCCTTTCCGCCGAGGAAAGGCAGGCAGGTGAGGGACATGGCAACCAGGCAAGCGGAAGGCGGCCTGCGGAAAAATCTCTTCCGGAAAGGGATCAAGACTTCGGTTTCTCAGTCAGGACTTTGACCCCGGGGCGGATGCCCTTGAGGATTTCCACCCTTTCACCCGATCTTTTTCCAACCTCGACGGTCTTCTTTCTGGGCTTGTCCTTGCCTGGAAGGTAGACGAATTTCGAATCGGGATCGGCATCCTCGCTGAATACGGCCGAGGAGGGAAGGGTGAGGGCGTCGGGGTTTTCGTAGGTCACGACCTTGAGGGTACAGGCCGTTCCCGGAAGGGGGAGTTTTTCTCCCTCCGGTATCGCTACTTCCACGGTCAAATCGTAGATGCCGGGGTTGATGGGAATTTCCCCTATCTTGGTCAGGCAGGCTTCCAGCTTGTCCTTGGGTTTGGCGGAGCGCAGGACCTTGCCCTTCATTCCGACGTGAACCTCGTGGAGGTATTTCTCGGAGAGGGAGATCCGTACCTGGGTA
>CEUU01114587.1_pt1 | contig 29224 bp, 29 predicted proteins | sample 531321 | NCBI WGS metagenome assembly CEUU01 (sample SAMEA2622658, study PRJEB7988) | marine metagenome | isolation source: saline water (ENVO:00002010), including
TGGTCCTCGCTCCCGGACTTGAACCGGGGACCCCCTGATGACTACCGATAGTCTTGGCTATTTTTCCGTCTACAGTCAGGTGCTCTACCAACTGAGCTAAGCGAGGTAATTACACTGCACCTTCATGAGGTATTTACCCATTTCTAAAAATTAGTATTTTGTTTTACCTCTTTGACTAATATTAGTTACCTCCAAAAACGGCTCGCGAGACTTTCTAGAGGGTGAATGGTTAAGAGGGGTAAATTAACCAACACTTCTTAGAGGATGGGACTCGAAGATGACTGATGAAAAATTTGGAACCTCTAATGGAGGTTTAGGTCATGCATACAGTAGTTTAGTTGATGAATTACGCAAAGATATTGAAACTCAAAAAGGAGGTACTGCACTCCTTGATGAAGAGCTATCTGGATTTGGTGTCCCTAATCCAAGGATTCTTGTTGTTGGATGTGGTGGTAGCGGAAATAATACACTAAATCGAATAACTCATCTAGGTGTTGAAGGTGCTGTAACTGTAGCTATAAATACAGATAAACAGCACTTAGATAATACAAGAGCAATGCAAAAACTGCTGATTGGAAGACATATTACCAGAGGTTTAGGTGCGGGAGGTGATCCAAATACTGGAAGGAGATGCGCAGAAGCAGGTAGAGATGTAATCAAGAGGATTGTTGGTTCAGCAGATTTGGTTTTTGTAACAGCTGGAATGGGTGGTGGTACGGGAACCGGATTAGCACCTGTTGTTGCTGAAGAAGCAAAAGCGTCTGGTGCGGTCGTTGTTGCAATAGTCACCACACCATTTCATGTGGAAAGACGACAAAGAATGATGCGTGCGTTAGAGGGATTAGAATCATTAAGAAGAGTAGTAGATGCAGTGTTAGTGCTTGATAATAATCGTCTACTTCATTTCTGCCCAAATCTACCTTTAGAAGAGGCATTTAGTATACTCGATCAATTAATTGCTGAAATAGTTAAAGGAATTGTAGAAACTATTACTCTACCTAGTTTAATAAATCTTGATTTCACAGATGTCAGATCCATAGTCTCCAATGGAGGAGTAACCATGATGCTGTATGGAGAATCAGATAGAGGCCCTCAAGAAGTAGTTTATGAAGCGTTAAATCATCCTTTGTTGGACATTGATACAAAACAAGCTACTGGAGTACTGATTCATGTTACTGGTGGACCTTACATGACTCTTGAAGCTGCAAATCAAGTGGTTGAAATGATGACAAATCAAGTTAGTGAAGATGCTAATGTGATTATGGGTGCAAGGCAGGATCCATCATTTGGAGATACAATAAAAGTCATGGCAATTATTACAGGAGTAGGAGGAGATGCAATCAATAAAGCACAACTTCCTCCAGATAAACTAGGAGAGGTATTGAAACTTACTAGACAGAATCCAAACAGTCAAAACATTGGTTTCCAGAGATTCGATTAACAGTAATGCTCAATATTAACCTCCAATCACGTATCTCCATGCGAGGGGTATCTTTAGTTGCAATTGTTATTGTGGCAATGTTAATCACACCAGTTCAAGGAACACCAATAGTTGATGAAGTTAGTATGATGCAAGGAGGCGGAAATGATGATCGTCAACCTACAGCAAATAACACAACATATTGGTTATTCGGAAGCGAATCAATGGATAGGGGACATGGGCATTTCTTCTTCGATGGAAATACATCAGAGCAAGGAAGTTCACCAAAGGGGTATGGATATAAAACAGCCTCAAATGGTAAGATTTCGATTGATATAAGTTATAGAATGGAACCGCAACTTGCTAAGGATATGGTTCTCGAGTTAGATAAAACTATCAGAGGAACATTTTACATTGAATCTTGGGGCAGAACAGGAAGTGATTGTCAGAATGGTGGGGCTTGTAAAGATTTTACTGTAACCTTCAAAAAAGCAGGAGTTCCAGTAGCTAGTGATACATTTTTGACAGGAGGAAACGGTCAAGAAACAATTAGTTGGGAATTTCCTGTTGCGGAAAACATGACAGAATGGAAGAGGAATCAGGATAATATTGAAATTCAGATTGAATACGAAGTTGAAGCAGATACAGGAACAATATTTGGATTAGCTGATACTGCAGCTGAAATTTATATATTTTACACACATCCAGATGAAAATAGGGATAATTCAGTAACAGATTGTGATGGATGCAACTCTAATGTAGTATTTCCAATTCTCGAGATTGATCAGCCATTACCCGGTGAAGGTGAAGATGGTGAAAACGGCGAAGGAGGTTCTAATTCTGAATCTACACCCGGTTTTACTACATTGTTAATGCTTACATCAATGATGGCAGCAGCAGTAGTATTAGTTTCCAAGAAAAATAAAGAATTAGAAGAATAATCAAATTTCTTCTAAATTTACATCGATTTCTGTCTTATTTTCGAGATTCTTTATTCTGACTTTACCTTGTTCCCATTCATTGGGAGTGATCATTACTAGTGTTTTTGCTTGAGAACGTTCTACATGTTTGAAGACCCATTTCATCTTTCTTTCTTCTAGGATTAAATCAACACATCTACCATTTTTTCTGAGTTTATTTGCAACTTGCATAGCAGCTCCCCGAAGTTCTTCATTCATTGCAAAAACAATGTCGTCAACCCCCGAAGGTAATTCAGGAATTAAATCTAGATCCGATAGTAGTTCCATAATTACAACATCTCCAAATCCAAAACCACATGCGGGGATATCTGCTCCTCCAAATGTAGAAAGTAAAGTATCATACCTGCCACCACCACAAATCGCTCTAAGTGTTCCACTTCTATCAAATGCTTCAAACACAGTACCAGTGTAATAAGCTAGACCTCTTACAACAGAAGCATCAAATTCTAACCATTCAGTAATTCCATAATTCTCTGCTAATTCCCATACTTGATTTAATTCATTTACAGCAGGATTATCATCACCCAGAGTTTCATTAATTAATTTTAAATCACTTAGCCCTAAAGCAGATTGAATTAATTCAATATTTTCTGAAGTTAACCCAAGTGCACTTAATTGTTCTTCAATAACATCTTGAGGAATTTTATCCATTTTATCTATAATAATGCAAACTGGAGTAAATTGTTCTTTATCGATATCTGCAGATTCCAAAACATGTTGTAAAATTTTTCGATTATTTATTCTGATGCCAACCTGAGAGGAATTAACTCCTATACGTTCAAAGAAATTAACCATAGCGCACAATAACTCAACCTCTGACTCTGCACCATTAGAACCCCAAATATCCATGTTCCATTGATAATGTTCTCTAAGTCTACCTCTTTGCATTCGCTCATATCTCCAACATTGGGGTATAGAATACCATTTAAGTGGCATAGGTAGAGTGTTCGCTTTTGCAAGCACCATTCTTGCTAAAGACGGAGTCATCTCTGGCCTTAGAGTAACCTTTCTTCCACCTTTGTCTTCAAAATTGTATAATTGTTGAGTAATTTCTTCACCTTGTTTTCTAGTGTATAGTTCCTCTGTTTCTAAAATTGGAGAATCATATTCTTCAAACCCAAATGATTTTGCCGCAGCTCTAAAATTATCGAATAACCAATTTCTGACCCTCATTTCTTCCGGATAAAAGTCACGAGTTCCCCGTGGAGGCTTGAACATAGACTAACCGAGTTAATTTAGGTTATCAAATAATCCTCTAGAGAATTAAAATAACAGAGATATTTTTACTTTTAGTGAGTTTCTAAATTAATAGTTTCCATTATTCAATAATTTCGGCATCAAAAATTTTATCCGTGCTATCTTCTCCAAGTACGAAAATCATTTCATCATTCGCACCAGGTAAAGTAGAGATATCTACATCTGCGCCTTCTGGTACATTTCTATACAATGGATAACTTGTTAATTTCTTATTGAAAAAGAAGAATGTAACCCCAACAACTCCCCAAAAAGCGAAGATAATCCCAGCTCCTTTCGGATCTACGGGATTGAATGCAGAATACCATGGGTCAAAACTGAAAATCAAATCAGAGAAATATGACAATATTAGCACAGAAAACATTATTGGGAAACCAAAATACATAATTTTATCCCACCAACTGCCAACCCACAGGTCATTATCTCCTGTATTGATGAAGTCATCTCTGAATGCTGGCATTCCATGCTCCATATATCCTCTAAGACTTTCGTCAGCTTCACCTGCAGCAACTTTTTCTTTCCATATTTTCCATCCGTATTTCCAAATTGTGAAAGCGATAAATAATCCACTGAACATTAATCCATATCCCCATATGTGGTCTTGTACTTCAAGGAACTCTGGATACATGACTCCACTAGCAGAATCAACTTTAATTGCAATCACAGCACTTGGAATCCCTAGAATGAATATGGCTATTGCCGTAGCTCCCACAGCTTTATCTCTGCTGAATCCATGATCTACAAAATTTCTCACACACATTTCAATTGTTGAAATCATACTCGTTAATGCAGCAAATGTTAGTGCTAAGAAAAACATTGTAACCATGATCATAGCACCAGTTTTTCCACCAGGGGCCTCGGCAAATACCTCTGGTAATGCTAAGAAGGTAATTGCTGATGAGCCCCCCGTAACGACTGAAAGAGGATCTGTAGAAACTGCAAATATTGCAGATAATACTGCTAAGCCAGCTATAATAGAGATACTGTTGTTTGCAAGACCCATTGTTGCAGCATTTAACACGGTATCTTCATCTTTGCGCATGTATACCGCATAAGTGATTGCCATACCCATTCCAGCTGAACAAGACCATGCTGATTGAGATAATCCATTAATCCATGTTTTAGGGTCTTTCAGATATTCAGGATCTACAGTGAACATAAATGTAAAACCATCAAGTCGTCCATCTTTCATGTCCATCCACAATGATAGGAATAGGACTAGAAATAATAGCACAAATAGACTTGACATCATCCATACATTGGTTTTTTCTATAGCTTTGGCACCTTTCCAAATAGCAGCAACTGAAATTAATACGATTAGGAATTGAAATAAGATTACTTGACCAGCACTTCCTAAGAAATTATTCCATTCACCTATAAAATCTGTTCCTTTTGCTAATCCACCGGTTGCTCCCATAGTGAAATATTTCATACACCATCCTGCAACAATTGCATAGTAGAAACCAATTGCAGTAGAAATCCATGCTGTCCATAACCCCATCCATGCGTAATTTTTCCCAGTAAAAATTCTGAAGGTACCTACAGTTCCAGCTCTACTTCTTTTTCCCAATGCAAATTCAGCAATAACCAATGGAATTGACCACAAAAATAAGAATATAAGCCATGGAATTAGAAAACTTCCTCCTCCGTTTGCTCCTACCATTCGAGGGAACCTCCAGATGTTGCCTGTACCTATGGCGGCGCCAATAGTAGCAAAAATTAAGCCTAAACGGCCACTAAATTCATCAGATTGTCCCACGAAATTATCCTCCTGTAGATTTTTCTTTATTCCATTCAATTTCGTCTTTCTCTCCGCTTAGGATAAGATGTAGACACTTGCCTAAACCACCCCAAACAGCCCCAGCAACAACTGCGAATAACATGAATGATAACATAGCACTTCCGAACGGTGCTCTGTATGGGATATCTATCACAAAATAAGTACCCATTGGTGCAGGATATGCAAATGGATAGGTTCCGGATCTTGTGCCTAACATTGATTTGTAATGTAGCTTACCAGATTTGTCTTCTGGAACAGGAAGATTTGCAGAAATCAAAGTACCCTCTTGTCCATTATTTAAGGTACAGTTTAGACCTGTTTCGTTGAATCCAGTCATTTTCCATGGCTCTTCAATCCATTCGCTGGCGCCAAAATTAGACTGAGCACGGCTTGGTTTTACCATTCTCCACATAACATGTGAATACGTTTCATTTGATGTCCAAGGAAATATTGGATCGACACACATTGTAATCGGTACATTTCCCTCATCTGGAACGGTTAGGTTTTCAGGAGATACTATCCATTGTGATTTGTCAGCTTCCTCAAGTCCAATTCTCGCTCTTTCTCGGGGGTCGTCAGCAATTTCCGCAATGTAGAAAGGAACGCCAATATTTTCTACAGCAATGCTATTGATATCTTCTGGTTGTTGATGGAAAGCAGTTCCAATCTCCATCGTGTAACAATAAGCATCATGTGCTCCATATTGCCAATCACAGTAATCTCCAGTGGTTGGATAAAGATCTGATGACTGGATGTTGTCATAACTAGTCATTTCACCAAGTTGATCTCCATGATAGATTAGCTCTAAGTGATCATCAGTTTGACAATTAGTACAATGGCCCCACGGATATAGAACAAGCTCAGAAAATGAGTGCCAGCTTAGAGTAACTGCGAAATCAGATCCACCATCTCCGTTATCATCATTCATTTCAGTTAGGTCTTGAATAAATTTAGTTTCTGGCTCAGAATTACCTCCCCACCAATCTTCATCTACTAACCCATCAGCATCGTCATCATTACCATCTACATGATCTTCGTTAAATTGTCCGTCACCATCATTATCTGTGTCATCTACTGGTCCATTATACACGTCGTTATTCTGACCTGCATAGCACGCACCGGGAACCAGTGGTCCAGTTGCTCCTAAAGGTGCTCCCCATTCAAATTGGAAATTTCTGTTTAAGTCTACACCATCACATCCTTCATCAACCTCTTCGTCAATATCAGGTATTGGAGTAATTCCAGTTACAGTATTGTCTCTGAGATTTTTTCTCCACCCACTGGTAGGGCAGTTCTCCCACGCTGTAGGTCCGCAATATTCCTCCATGTCATATCGAAGGCCATCTGTGTTCAACATAGGAATAAGGTAAATTTCTCTAGTGTTAACAATGTCTGTTATCCATTGTTCGGAAAAGTCTTCATCAACACCTAAATCTCCGGGCCCACACAAATCACCATCGCCATTACTGTCTTGAAGAGATGGTTCTAGATTTAAACAATCACGGTCATCATCTAAAAATCCATCTCCATCCATGTCTCCGAAGGGGTCTTCATCGATTAGTCCATCACCATCGTTATCAATTCCTGCAGTTCCATAATAGTGAGCAATTAGTTCTAAAAACATCATTGGAACTTCAAATGACATCCATTCTCTAGCATGGAAATTTCCTACCATTTGTACATCTGGAATATCTTCATAATTTCCACAATCTCCAACAAACAAATTACACTCACCTCCTTCTATACCTTGTAGTTCTTCACCACCTCCAGTAATCTTTACCCAAGGAGAAGCATGATTGTAAAACCAACCTTCATAAGTATCGATTGTAGTTTCCTGTCCTCTTTTATTCACTCCTCCATTCATACCTTCATGGAATTCTATAATGTCAAACCCCACTCGGTTATTGGTATCTTCAGTCAGCTCCATCATTCTTTCTTTGAGCGAGAAATAACTATGATAAGCCTTGAATTGAGCTCTATCGTCTCCACCCCAAGGATGTATTTGATTTATATATGCAAGACTCCATATATCTTCTGGAGAATTGCCAGGTTCTTCATTTAAATCTTGAGCAATAGCTACATCAGCAATTATTGTTGGAAATACAGAAAAAATTAGTATTATGAGCATCATTAGCGAAGCTATGGATTTAATTGGAGTTAACTCTTCATCGAATACTTGTGTTGAATTCATGTTCCTATCAACAGTGCCACATGGCTTGCATTATTGAATTTAATTAAGAGAAATGATAATTAATGCTATCCATTCAGAGGAATTTATGGAAGAAATTATCGAGTTTAACCCCTCATATACCTTATTGACTTACTCTATGCACCCAAATGAAAGCATCAATGTTGAACCTGGTGCGATGGTCGCTATGGGTGGGGTTGAAATGCAAACTAAAAGTAGTGGAGGTGGAATTTTTAAAAGCCTAAAAAAAATGGCATTTGGCGGCGAATCCTTCTTTTTAAACACATTTACCGCAGGACCTTCAGGTGGTTGGATAAGTATTGCTCCTGGATCACCAGGAGATATAATCAGTTATGATATACAACCAGGTCGACAATTATTTATTCAAGGGGGATCGTACTTGAGTTCTACAATAAATGTACAAACAGACACTAAATTTCAAGGACTGAAAGGTTTTATTAGTGGTGAATCAGTATTTTTTATAAGAGCATTTATCGAAAACGGGCAACCTGGTAAGACCTGGTTTAATTCATTTGGCGCTGTAAAACAAATTCCTGTACAACCTGGACAGACTATCACTGTAGACACAGGTCACGTGGTTGCATTTGAGGACACAGTACAATATACAATTAACAAAGTAGGTGGTATGAAATCTTTTCTAGTTGGAGGTGAGGGATTAGTGATGAACTTCACAGGACAAGGATCAGTTTGGATTCAAACAAGAAATATTGAAAGTTTAGTCGGAAAAATAATACCCTTTTTACCTAAATCTTAATTTTTCATAAATTTAGGTTTTGAAGTTTAAACATTATTACCTGTTGGGGATGAATGTGGAACAATTCTTCTCCAAACCTTGGTATCCTGAAGGTGTAATTAAAGAGGTTCTAGATTCAACAGAAATTGGCTTATTGAAATATTATAAATTACATACCAGATTTGGTAACCTCGAAATGTTACATGTAGATAACATGAACGAATTAGATGTCTTTCAGAAACTTATTTCTGATTTAAAAAACACAGAAGATTTTGAATTTTGGGGAGTCCTTAAGGATCTAGATAAAGTTGAAGAGATTAAAATCAGTGAATCCGAATGTGGTATAAGAATTACTCTCACGACTAAAAATATTTCTTTAGATGGATTGTTCCATATATTTCCAATCAAATCATGGCGCAGAAAATGGTCTAAATTAGAAAGCAACGAATTTTTGAAACCTGTTGGAGGCATACAATGGAAAGGAAAAGATTTAATGGTTTTTCGTGAATCTGAAAACGTTGAAAAAATCTCATGGAAAACTGATGCTTCATCTAACTTTTCTGAAATTGGCACAATTCTGGGAAGATTTCATTGCTTAATGCTTGATAATTCGGCTCCGAGAATGGAAAAAGAATGGAATTCTAGATTAAAAAGGTTAGAAAAAATCACCTCTTCAGGAACATTGTGGAGGGTGCCATATTCTAAGAACACTAATTCAATTCGGTCACTTGGAAACCTGAAACTAAGTAATTGGATAATTGTGAATGATAAAATAAAATTAGACTTACTATCATTAGGATTCCAAAATTTTGGAAATCTTGTGGATGACAATAATAGATTTTCTTGTTTGAGGGATATTGCAAGTATTTACCATGAGATTGATAATTCTAATATTTCTTTAACTTCGAACTCTAAAAAATTTTTACGGAAAATATTTTTCGATTCATGGCGAAATTCAGCACCTGAAAGATGGTATTCTAAGTCTGCATTAGATGGTAATCTCGGTGGAATGCAGATTTGGAGATACGATGTTGAGTTATATAACTTATTTTTATGTAGGTTGTTTCAAAAAAATTTCGATAGAACCTGGATAAATAGTGTAAAAGATATTCAAAGGTCTTTGTTTAACTACAGAATAATTTCAGCTACATCGCTTGGAATGTTATTTAGTAGCGCAATAATTGCTTTTTTATGGCCTAATATATCATTAATCAATAAATTAATCATTTTTATACTTGGGATTTTTTTGTATTTCGTTGGTATGAACTTTTACCGTAATACAAGTTTACCTCCATATTAATTGCATTAATTGAAACGTTCTATTAATCATAGTCCTAATATTAAAGAATGTTTTAGGGCGCTTAATGGCTGGCTTTACAGACAGGTTAGGTGAAGCACTTGGTAATGCTGTCGATCGTAAATTAAATAGAGAAATTAGAAAAAAAAAGCTACCTAATCATGTAGCATGTATAATGGACGGAAATAGAAGACATGCTTTACAGAAATTAATCCCAGTCGCTTTAGGTCATAAAATGGGTAAAGAAAAATTAGAAGACGTTATGGATTGGATATTGGAATTTAAGATCAAATATCTCACAGTTTATGCACTTTCAACCGAAAATCTAAGTAGTCGTAGTGAAGAAGAATTAGAAGAATTATTCAATTTATATGTCCTCGGCTTAGAAGAACTTGTGGATGATAAGCGGATTCACGAAAATCGTGTTAAAATTTCTGTAATTGGAAGAAGGGAATTACTACCTAAGAGAGTCAACGATTCGATAGACAATGCTGAAAAGGTTACAAATAATTACGAACAATACGTTTTCACTATTTGCTTGGCTTACGGAAGTAGGGAAGAGATTGTTGAAGCGATTAGAGAAATTGCAACCTTACATGCTTCTGGTGATTTGAGTTTAGAAGATATAGATGAACGTGAAGTAAGTAATCGATTATACACAAAAGGTATGCCTGACCCTGATTTAATTATTAGAACCAGTGGAGAAGAAAGGATTTCTAATTTTTTACTATGGCAAAGTGCTTATAGTGAATTTATCTTTGTTGATACTTTTTGGCCATCATTTTCGAAAAGAGAATTTTTACGTGCATTACAAACTTATCAGACAAGAACGCGCCGTTTCGGGGAATAATCATACTAGTTTTGTTCCTGCAAGATCACTATGAACTCTAAATTCGTTTGAGGTGGAATCACCTCTAGCTACGATAAAAATTAGTTCTACTTTTGTGTCAACGTTAACCATTTCTGAAGGACCACATTTAGTTGTTAGTGGTCCTCCAGTGATGTCTTGATCAACACTTATTTCGTAAATAACTCCAGGTTCCAATTTTTCAACAGAGACCCAGTTTTCAGAGGCAAATGGATTTCCAATGGATGTCCCTGCGGCACTTCCATCACCAACTCCGATAAATTCATCTACCATGTTAGCATCATGAAATAGTCTTTCTGCTGGAACAATTTGGCGTCCTATATTCGCTTGATCAGGAGCACTTTCCCACCATAATTCGAGTCCCGCAACACCGAAGTTTTCGTTATATTCGATATGAATAGGTATTTTTCCAACATCTAATTCTATATCTCCATTATTTGCACTATTAATTCCATCTACAATATCTTGTCCATCCACCCATAATTGATATCCATCATCAGCATTCACTTCGAATGTGTATAACCCAGGGATAGTGATTTCAATGTATCCTGTTGCTCTTAATGAAAATTCATTTACCCATGGTAAATTACCTAAACGATCTGTAGTCCAAGCACCTCCAATTTTTGGATAATTTATGTCATCTTCAACTGTTACAATATCTGGCAATCTATTGGTTAAATCAACAAGACCTGGTGAATTCATTCCCTCATTACTAAAGAACTCGGCTTTCAAACCAGGAATAACTTGCTGTTTTGGAGTGAATTCGTGTACCCCCCCAGCTTGTAACTTATCATTCGTAAAATCTCCCCAAAAAGAATAATAATCATCATTTGCATCTGTGCATTTTAGTATCCAGTATAAATCTTCAACTGGTTTTGATTCACTTGCTGGGGATAATTCTAAAATTACACCATAATTGTCGAATCCGTCCCAGACATATATTTCATGAACTATTAATTTATCAGCAACTTCTCTAGTCGCCAATTTCGCAATTGCTTCAGGAGTTTGCGCTGTTACTTCTACCATTCTAATCATTGTTGCCAAAATTATACAAGCTACTATTCCAGATGCGATGAATATAATCATCGCCCCCAAGCCTACATTAGAATTATCACAACATCTCTTAGAATTCATAAAAAAACCTCAAATTAAAACTTCACCTGTAGCTAAAGATTCATCATATCTTAATTCCCAACTAGTGTAAGAGCCAGAATTTCCCATAACAAAAATTAGAGTATGCGTCTCTAAAAAATTTGGTGGGCATCCACCCTCATCCAAAATCCCATCATTATTAGTATCTGTAGTATGATGTAAAGGAATTGTAATCATGTAAGTTATACCAAACTCCATTACTCTAACAGCATCTACATCTCCACCATCACCTGTTGCAGTAGTTACTGATTCAAGATTGCCTTCATTACTCCATCTTAATCCTTCGGGCTGAATCTCATTTTCACAAAGTACTGCCCATTTTACTTCATGATCATCTATTTCAGGGGCACCAGGGGATAACTCAAATGTAATTTGTAATGTAGACTGGACGGGTTCTTCATTATCTCCGTCAGCATCATTGTCATTTTCATCAAATTCGATGGCTGTAATTACTGCGTTTGAGATAACTATTTTTCCATAAATAGTATTCTCGGTATCTTGCCCATCTTGTCCAGAATCATCGAATAATTCTTGACCAAATCGAATTAATATAACGGCTAGAGTTGCACTTACAAGGATTAAAGCAATGAACACAATCATTGAACTAATTCCGGCAGAACCGCAATTATTTCTAACATTACATCGCCTCATTCAATTGCCCTACATAGTGTTGTTATTCTATTTTTTCTGATTTAGCTTAATTTTTTCCCATTCCTTTACAGAATTTTCAAAATCTGAAATTGAAAGACATTGAATTAATGGTTTATTTCTTGAGAGTAATTCAGACAAAAAACCTCTCTTAGCCTTACTGAATAATAATGTTGGAATATTTTGAATAGCTGCTTCTGCTGCAAAAGTTGTACTTTGTGTAATTACGGAAGAATATTGTGAAATTAAATTACATAGTTCCCATGGATTTTCATGTAAAAAACCCTCATTAAAAAAATCAATTTTTCCATTTATCAAATGTAATTTATTCTCTACATCTAAAATCTCTTTACTATCATGATTACCTCCTCCTTCAAGTAATCGACAAATAATCCTATCATTGCATTTATGATTTCTATTAAACACTCTCATTTCAGCATGAATATTCTCATGAATTAATAAGTTAATTTTATATTTTTTACATTTTTCAGAAAATCCATCGTCAAGATCTTTTCTCCAATATTTAGGCAGTAATACATCAGTTGCAGATCTTAAGGCGAGTTTATGTGCTAGGTGATGAATTTCAGTGTCACTAATATATATTCTTTGATTAATTCTTGCAGCTTTAGCGGATAACAATTCTAAACTTGCACCCATTACAACTATTCTATCAATAGGATTATTTTTTTGTCTTTTATTGAGAAATCTTTTCACCCTTATTCTTCTTTTTATAACTTTTAAAAGAGTTTTTAATCTAGAATAATTTTTTCCAAAAGGCCTTTCTACAAAAAAAACCTCTCTATCAGGAAGATAGTTTTTAGACTTTTTATACATATTCATGCACTCTTCTCTGGTTGTAATTATTAAAACATCATTTCTGTCACCTTTCTTGATAAATGGAGAAAGTAGTTGAAAATGGGCCGGATGTTCCAAAACCCAAGCAGTAACAACTTGCTCATTAAGTATCTGCATTGTACATTCTAACATGATTCAGGTGATATGCTTAGCCGCAATTGATTTGACTTTAGACTGGTTCGGATTAGTATGCCTAAGGAAAAAATCGAGATAGATGGCGTAAAAATATATGGTCCATATTCTCAAGGAGTTAAATCAAATGGTATAATTTGGTTAGCTGGACAAATAGCATTGGAAAATGACGGTGGAATAAAACAACAGACTCAAGGTTGTCTGAATAAGATAGATAATCTATTAAATGCTGCTGGAGTTACTAAAAATAATGTATGTTTTGTGCAAGTTCTATTGTCAGACATTAATGATTTCAATAGTATGAATGAAGAATATTTAGTGTGGTTGGATGGTGTGGATGTACCTCCCGCTAGAGCGGCTTTTGAGGTAGGAAATTTACCCAAAGGAGCAAAAGTTGAAATTGTAGTACAGGCTACAGAATAATCTCTTAATAAAAAATCTTTAGTTGCTCTTATGTTCTATTGCATTATGGCGTAACATGCGCCGACATCTAAAATGGCCTTCTGATTTTGATTTAGATGAAATAAAATCAGTTTTTAAGGCGTATGATATTCGAGGAGTTTATGGTGAAGCCATAAATGAAAAATTTGCTTACAGATTAGGGGCGGCTCTTGCAACTTATCTTGATTTAAATACTCTAGCGGTAGGTAGAGACATTAGAGAGAGCAGCCCAATTCTTCATATGTCATTTTTATCTGGTTTGAAAGATTCTGGAGTTCATATTCAAGATCTTGGTATTATACCAACTGGCACAATGTATCATGCTACACATGTTTTAGATGTTGATGGCGGAGTAATGATTACAGCATCCCATAATCCTCCAGAATACAATGGTTTTAAGATAAATAATGGGAATTCAGCTATGGCAGGAGATTCTATACAAGAACTATTAGATATATTTCTACAAAATGAATTTAAAATGGGTAATGGTAAAATTACCAATGTTGATATATTGAATAACCATATTGATTCAGTAATTGAAAATCTAGATTTGCCTTTAAGAAAAATGAAGATTGCAATTGATTGTGGTAATGCTGTCGCAGGTCCAGCAATGATTAAACTATTCAAAAAATTAAATGTTGATTTAGTTACATTATTTTGTGATTGGGACAATCAATTTCCAAATCACCCTCCTGATCCAACAAGAATTGAGAATATGCAGCATTTGTCTAGAGCAGTCAAGAAAAATAATTGTGATTTTGGGATTGGAATTGATGGTGATGGTGACCGTGTTGGATTAGTAGATGAGAATGGGGTATTTATCCATCCAGATAAAATGTTAGCACTTTTCGCAATTGACTTACTCAAGAAGAGAGTTGGATTAAGTGAACAAGAGCGTACAATAATTTATGATGTAAAATGCTCAATGGCTGTTGAAAATGTAATTGAACAAAATGGAGGTATTCCACTGATGATGCGCACAGGCCATTCATTTCAAAAGCAAGCCTTGCGTGATAACCCATTAGTTCCTTTAGCTGGAGAGATGAGTGGTCATATCTTCTTCAATGATAGGTGGCCAGGTTTTGACGATTCCTTATATGTCTCTGCAAGATTGGTTGAATTAGTTTCAAGAACTTTAAAGCCGGGTGATAATTTTAGTAAACTAATCTCTAAATTGCCTTTTTATTCATCTACAGGAGAATCAAAAATCCGTTTTCAATCAAATGACAAAATTAGCCTTATGCAATCGATAATTGATTCTGTTGATTCAGAAGGTTTAGAAAATTCAACTATTGACGGTGTTAGATTTAAATTCAAGAGAGGAGATAAAATAGTCGGATGGTGTCTTTGTAGACTTTCTAATACTGAACCTATTTTTGTAATGCGTGCCGAAGCGGTAGATGAGAATAATTTATCATGGATTAAATCAGAAGTAGATAGAATAATAAGTCCGCATTTAGATATTAGTGAATTTTTGAATCAAGACTAGACTTCTCCAGTTTCATCAACTAATTCTGTTGAGATAGTATAATTATCTAAAATCAACAATCTTACAGAATAGGTTATATCTTCTCCTTCATCATTTCTCTCGCATCCAATTACTGGTGAATTTCCACTTTCTGCCTCAACACTAATTTGGATAGAATATTCTCCTTCACCTTTGCCTTGGCCATCTAATTCATTAATAATTTGAGATTTTGACAGTCCAGATACTGTAGAATTTAATAAAGTAGAATTATACCATGAAATTTCAATAAAATACAAACCAGCTCCCCCCCCATTTGTACCTTCTCCACTTTCATTGTAAGAATCGTGAGTTATTGAAGTAGAAATTGTATCAGCTGCGCTTTGACCATCGGTGGGGCCCACACAAGTTGGTCCTGTGGCTTCTTCATCTTCATTGTAAGATAGTAGAATTTGGGCACCTACAATATTTTTTGAGATTAAGTCTTCACGACCCTCGGTAGTTAATGAAAATTGTAAAGTATCTCCATCAAAAATATATTCAGTTTCATTTATTAGTTCATAAATTTCAATAGACCCTTCAATTTTGTAATCTGCAATTGCATTTAGGCTACCATCGCTGTTAGAATCACCTATAATGAAGTAGGCTGGGAAAATCGCTAAGAAAAATATTGTACCAAGAACTGTAGTTAGAAATTCCCTATCAGTCTTGAGACGTTCTAACGTCTCTGATACATCGAACATTAAAACCCCCAAGTCAATGAGGGTTATGAATTTAATACCTATTATTCTTCAAAAAAGGCTTGTAAATTAGTTTCTATTAACTCTGGCCATGTTTTTGATTTAACATTAAACCCTAATTTCTTAAAAAATTTTTTTGACTGTCCAAATGTTGGATGAAAGTATCCAATGATCGATCTTTCTCCAAATGTCCATCTCCAGGGTTGTCGACTAAGTTTGATAGTCCAGAATTTGATTAAATTTTCTAATTTATGTTTTTCAATTTCTGTTGAACAGCACCATGAAGTGTAGTGAAGACTCCCAGATGAACCAGGAGTTTGACTCCAGGACAACATTTCAACTCCATTTAATGGGCCTGAGGTTATTTTAATTCCTAAACTCTTAGCTAACTGAGTGAGTGGTACAATAATAGCAAATCTGTCTACAGTACGCATTCCTTCAACTCTTTCGTATGTCCAGCCTAAATCTAAAATAATTTCTCTCAACTTTCTTACCATGTCTACTGGCTTCAAACAAGTTGAAAATTCAATTGTATGTAGCCCCGCCATGTCAATGCTATGGCTAACTATCTTTGAATGTCTTGTCTATAACGGCCTAAGAGGCATTGACCGAAATGTGGACAAATGTCACACTTGCAATTATTGCTCGGTATTTTCTCTTATTGGTTGATCTAGCCAAAGAGTGAACCTAAACCTTCAAATCCAGATTCTTCTTCTTCTTCTTCTTCTTCAGCAGGAACCTCTTCCACAGCTTCAGTAGCACCAGCACCACCTGCTACAGGAGCAGCGGCAGGAGCAGCCACGGCTGTTGACATCGCTTCTTCAATGTCAATACCATCTAATGATGCAATGAGAGCCTTTACTCTTCCATCATCAGAATCTACCCCAGCACCCTTGAGTACGGCTTTTACATTCTTTTCATTAATCTCCTTGCCTGCAGAATGCAGTAACATAGCAGCATATACATATTCCATTTTTTATTCACCTCTTTTTTATGTTCTAACCGAACAGGTCACCGAGCCCCCCGAATTCTTCGGGTTCATCTTCCTCTTCTTCTTCTACTTCGGTGGGAGTAGAATCCGTTTCTTCTGCTACAGGTGTAGCAGTAGTTGCTGCTGCTGCTGCAACAGCACCTAATTTTGAGGCCAACTCATCGTCGAGGGCCGAGGAATCTAATCTAGACGCTAATCCTAGCATTGATACATTTGCTCTTCCAATGAATAGAGGTAAAGTCTTGTGATTAATTACCTCCGCTTCAACAGCAACATATAGCGCTTCAGAAGAAGCCTTAGATAGCAATGTCGGCATTGTAACATTTGTCATCCAGCCTAAATTACAAGCTAAGTTGAATGTGGCAGATACTCCGCCAATCACTTTAGTACGGAATTCATCAAAGTCGATATCTAGAATGTCAGGGGAGAATTTAATGCCATTTTCATAGGTAGAAATAACTTTTAAACCTGTAACTATAGGGTTTATACCTAATTTGGATAGCATAATACCTAATTCACCCTCAAAAACCTCTCCTTCTTTAATAGCTACAGTATCTTTTTGAATGTGAACAGAACCTTTCATAATTTTTGCAGGTATTCCTATTGAATTCAAATCACCAACTATAGGCCCAGGAGCCATCCCTGTGTCCTGCTTTTCAACAATAATGTCTTTTGGAGCTATATCTCCTGGTTTTGCAGCTCTACCAGCTTCAGTTTTTTTAAGCTCAGAAAATAAAGTAAAGCTATCGAACTCGGTAGTTTGAACCAATGCGGGTTGTACTGCATTTCCGAACATTTCAAACAGAACGTCAGTGTCAAGTTTTGCCTCATTCCAAGCTCTAGTCATAAGTTTCTTTTTAGCCACTCTAATTGACATTGAATCCCTTAGTGATTTTCTCATCCCAAGCATTGCATCTGCTGGAATACCATGAATGTCGATTATTGCTATTGTGCCACCTCTGGATAAATCTTCTGCAAGTTTTGAAATTGTGCCTTTTTTCCAAGGTGCTGCTTTTGCAATCATCAGTTAATCACCTCCACTGGAACTGAAGGACCCATTGATGTCTTGATATACAGAGACCTAATGTTTCCAATTCCTCTTTCTAGTTTCGAGGTCACTCTGTTGTAGACAGTCATTACATTTTCCATTAACTCTTCTTCTGATTGAGATCTAGTTCCAACAGGAACATGGAATGTCATTTTATCTCGACTTCGAACGACAACAGTATTCCTCAAACCTGCGGCCATCATGGTAGGATCAATTGTTGGAGGTACGGGACGAGGCATTTTACCTCTTGGTCCTAATACAACACCTAGAAAACGACCTACTAATCCCATATGAGGTACTTCTGATAAAAAGTAATCGTACATATTTGCGAGTTTTTTAGCAGAACTTTTGTTTCCACCTAAATCTTCTATAGTTGAAGGGTCTATGATGTGAATATTTCCTTTCTTCGCTTTGGTTGCTGATTCTCCAGCAGCGAACATGGCGATTTTTATCTCTTTTCCACGGCCGTTGGGTAGTCTAATTTCTTCTTGAACACGGTTAGTAGGAATTTTTAGATCTACATCTCTTAGAGTAAATGACAATTCCACAGATTCCGTAAATTTACGCTCAGGAGCAGATTCCAAAGCGGTCTTCAATGCTTGATTTATTTTTTCTTCCATATATTTCACCTCTGCGGTCTGCGAGGTTTTCCTCTCCCGCAATTCGTGGATAATTAATTGAATTTCTCTTTATATTCTCCTGCATCCATTGCTTGGATGACTTTTTTAGGTCTCATCCCATCTACACAAACTCTCATAGATTGGCACGTTCCAATAACTTCTCTTGCCATTGAATATAAGTTGGCTCCAGTTAGGTCAGGACTTTTTTCTTTAGCAATTGAGATAATTTGATCCATCGTTAATTCTTCTACAGCAGCATCCCAACTTCCGTTACACTTTTTCACACCAAGTGCTTTACGGATTCTACGACTGGTCCAGTTATCTGACATGATATCACTTTCTGTAGCGACCCTGCGACCTACTTCCCCTATTTAATCGCGGTCATTGATCAACCTATTCTCTCAATAACCCTAACATGGTCTGCACGCATGTTTAAAGTCATAGGAATATCAGCTTCATACAGTTCCATTGAGATTTCTTCTTTAGTGTCAGCAACAGATAAGACTCTGGCTTTTTCACCCTTAAATGCACCACTAACAATCTCGACTAAACAACCGATATCAATTCCAGTAGTAGCAGATTTTGGTTCTAGATACGGTAATACATCTTGTAGTGGCACTTCTGCACCAAGAACACCTTTTGCATTCTTAAGTGGAGTAGTATTAACAACACCTCTACTAGATCTATCTTTTCCTCCCACCCTACCAATTAATTTCTCTACATGGTGCTTAGCACTGGCTTCAACAAAAACGTAACCTCTCATCTGAGTTGGGTGGAGTACGCTGAAGATTTCTCCTAAAGCACTTTGTAGACTACCTGTTCCTGATAATCTGGCATGCATCTCCTCAGCAACTTTTTTCTCAGAACCAATTGCAGTTTTAACAATGTAAAGACATGAACCTACATCTCCATACATCTCAATCAACCATTGATCTGAACCATCTACTTGTAAATCAGTGTAGCATAAAGTCCTAGAATTGTGTTTTTCTCTTGATTCCCAAGCGATATCTCCTGGATCTACCCATACGTAATCGTCATAAATGGTAGACGGTGTTATATTTTCAGTTTCACTAATTACTAAAACAGGTGTGATGTCGGAGATTCTGTTACCAATTTCGATATATCTTGCATTTTCTGCAGCTCTAACAAATATTAAATCGTCTAATGAAATTCCAGTAGAGTCTGAAACCCTCTTCAGCACAGCATCTTCATCATGGCCATTCCCATAATCAAAAACACCGTCCCATTGTCCTGTAAATTCTTCGCTTGCTCTCTTTAGGAGCAATAATTTTTCACCGTGTCTCACAAAAGCAACGTAACTATCAGTCATATTATCAACTCAACTCAATTCATCAATGAATTAAATATCCAAGGAAGGAAGTTATCCATAATGACAAGCATTACAAATCCAATGAAACCGAGAACTATCATGCCTATTCCACAAACATAGATTGTTTGTTTTAATTCTTTATTTGATGGTTTTCTGGCCATTCGTAAAATTCTTGCCCATGAACCTTTTCCAATTTTTCGAACGTTAGATTCAATAGAATCTTGCCATTCTTGAACGGTGTCTTCAAACTTACGTTGTTCATTATCAGCTTCAAATTCTGCCATAAATCAATCCTCAGCATAGGTGCCAATTAACAAAGACATTTAAAACAAACCTCCAAAATATATTCTAGATTCGTCTAAAATTCTCAATTTGAATACACAACATTATCAACAGTAATCTTTCACATTAATTCATGAGTCGGACCAATAGTAACGAAAGGTACTTTTCACGACTCGCAAACTTTTTGATCCCAAGAAAAAATAAAGTACATTTAGTGGTTTTAATACTGTCAATTTTACTACTTCCTAGCGCAATCCAAGCTCTTGAACCCATTGACTTAGAAGCTTACAATATTGAAGCGGATGAAATTGCGGCTGAAGAATTTGTAAATCAAGAATTATCTACCTCAAGTGAGTTATTTGCATTTATCGTAACAGTAAGAGATCCTAGTCTTGTAGGTTCTGGTTATCCGACTGAGGAAAGAGTTTTAGAAAACGGAAATTTTGATTACAGTAAATTACCTCAGTCTGAGGAAATTTTACCGTTTGACCCAAACAATGGAATTAAAGAACCTAAAGGAGGAATACTAAATCTAACTGTTTTAAGAGAAATATCATTAAAATCAGATGTTATTGAACTTAACCTAATCGCAGATTATATAACTCCAATGGTCAATGATGTAGTTGGTTCACAAAGTGATGGTATTCTTTCAATTCCTAACCATCTTAGGACATTTATGAATGGTGATAGTTACATGACTAACCCTACGATAGACATCTATGGTAACTTGATTCCTCCTGCTACTAACTGGACAAATTGTGGTGATTTAGAATGTTTAAAATTTGATGATTTGAATTTAACTCAAGCGCACATAGATTTGGCAGTTAATAGAATCATTCTAAATTCTAATGGAAACTTTATTCGTTGGTTATCAAGCGATAGGACATTTGTACAGGATAGCACTTCAAACGTTTTTGGGCCTTTGGATGGTGACATAACAAATAAAGATTTTTTAGTCAAAGGTAGATGGACCGCTAGTTCTACTTGGGTTTTGGTACATTTAGACAAGATATCTTTAGAAGATGATGGATGGACATTTATTTGGAAGGACGCACATCAAGAAAAAAGCCTTGGGTTAATAGATGGAAAAATTAGTATCGGTGGATATTTACTAAACGATGGTGAGTTGATTATTAATCCCCCGAAATATACTGCAGAGGAGTGTAAATTATTATCCGAGGAGGGTAGTCCATGTGCATTTGAATGGACTCTTTTAGCTTTAGAAGGAGAGATTAGAAAAACTGATAATTCAACTGTATCGTTATTATTAGGCCCAACAGGAATAAATGTTGAAGTGAATCGTGAAATGCAATCGAGCATCGGTTTGATAATTTTAATGCTCCTGATTATTAGTATTTTTTTATGGATTTCACTCAGAAGATATACTGATGTAATGTTAGTAATGTTTGCATTGGGTCTATCGTTGGTTTGGATGCAAGGGTTTATTGGTTGGATATCATCCATTGGAAACTTGTTTGGCTTATCATTGATATTTAGGTCACAATTCTCTAATTTATTACCAATACTAATTATTGCTCTAGGTATTGACGATTCGTTGCACGTACTTCACAGGTACAAAGAGGAAAGAAGAAATTCAAAAGACATCTTTACTTCCACACAAATAACCTTGGATAGAGTTGGTAGAGCAATTTTGTTAACTTCTTTAACTACAATAGTTGCTTTTGGTTCAAATTTAATTTCAGATATTCCAGCACTAAGAAGTTTCGGAATCGAAGCCGCTGCTGGCGTATTTGCAGCATTTATTTTGACTGGAATTTGGGTGCCGTTAGTCAGACTAAGTATCGATCAATATCTAGACACTAGAGAAAAATTAATTCCTGAAAGAAAGCTCAGTAGTGACGGAATTGGGGATCTGTTAAAGAAATTTACAAAATTCGTTACAGAGGGTAAGAAATCATTGGTGATCTTGATTTTGGCTTTATTAATAACAATTCCTTCTTTGTTCGGAATGATGTCTCTAGAAGGAGATTTCGAGGTTGATGATATGTTAGACCCACAAGCAGATTTTTCTGTTGGAGTTGGAATAGTTCTTGATAGATTTCCAACAGAAGGAGAGCAAGCAGCATTACTCATTGAAGGAGATATGTTAAATCCTAAGGTATTAGGTGGAATACCTGAATTTAGAGAGAATATTGATGTTATGGGGCCGGATGGAGAAATCGCAGATAAAATTTCAAAAGATGCCAATAATAACTCGGACTTAAATGCAATTGATGAAATTGTAGTTGGTACGTTAGCATCAATGTTGTTTAACATAACCCCGTTTGAAAATGTTGGTTGGAATACTAGTGCTGAAGAAAATGGAGTGGGTTGCTCTAGTTTAAATCTATCAGATGAAAGTGGTCTTAGTTTTTTACAAAAATTATTACCTAAAGAGATGGAACTAGACCCACTACAAATTGCAAGTAATCCTAGTTTATTGAATTTTAATTATCCTGATTTTAGAGACAGGGGGTGTTTAGCGTTTTTCTTTGGTTTTGCTTATGTTTACGGAGTACCCGAAAGTAGTGCGACACACTTACAAGGTGCTTCAATACCAAAATCAGTTGTAGAATTGTATATCTACACCAATGATGAAATTGATCCAACTAGACCTTGGTTAACTACAAATGGAATCGAGCCAAAATTCACTCACATGGTCATGAGGTATGGGATAAGGCAAGCAGAGAATTTTCCAGCAGTCGGCTTATTTCTTGATGAGTTAATGAGAGATTCTAGTCCTTTCACAAATCTCAGTAGACTTGGAGGAGATCAATCAAGTCTAGAAGCTACATATTTAGATCCCGATTATCCAGTGAGCTGGGTTATTCCATGTGGAGAACCAGTTTCTAGAGCAGTTGCTTCAGAGAAATTTGAAGGAGAATTTCAGAAATCCTTATTATTTGGGATATTTTTAGTATTAGGTTCATTGTGGATAGGATTTCGTTCGTTTAAGCAGTCACTACTAACAACAATACCCATTGTCTTAGTAGTTATTTGGTTATATGGTTTCATTTATTTGATGGGTGATAGTTTAAATGTAATTACCTTGGTAATTTCGTCATTATCACTTGGAGTGGGTATAGACTACTGCATTCATGTTACCGAACGCTATAGAGAAGAAAAACAGAAAAATAAAAATAAATCTACATCAATTAGTCTACAGAATGTTTCTAGCACATCTGGAATTGCATTATTTGGAGCTGCAGCGTCTGATATTATGGGCTTTCTTGTAATTACTTTATCTCCCATGGGCGTGTTTAATTTATTTGGGTTTTATTCTGCAGCAATGATTGGATTATCATTAATTGCAGCATTAATAATTACTACCTCCGCGATTTGTCTCTTAGACAGATATCATGAAGAAGAATAATTCATGCTGGAAATCATTAATAGATATTTGTTCTACCAAACATGTTCTTGTGTGGGTTCACCCGACAATAACAGTTGGTGTAGATTTTGGCAGAAAGTGACAAAGATGATGATTGGACAAATTATTCTTCAGCACAATATGGCAGTGAATCTAATAATTGGGAAGTAGATGAATTTCATGGAGCTGTGGTTGATAACGAAGCTTTAGATTACATGGAGGAAAATTATGAAATAACTCCCGCACCGTCTGGTAGTGGTCAATTACACTTAATCAAATTAGGATGTTGCGATTATTGTTTGGGTAGAATTGGAGGAGTTTCTCTATTAAATAAATCGACAGAAGAAGCTGGTCAGGAAATTAGAAAAAATATTCTAAAAAATCAAAAAATTTGTAAAGAGGTTGAACAAGAATGTTGCCCTTTGTGTGAAGACTTATTCTCAGAAATTGAATTAATATCTTCAAGATTAATATCGGCTTTAGATGGATACGAATTTTCTACATTACAATTAGGATTTCAATTACCAGGAGACTTGGTTAATTCTGAGGAATTAATTCGTAATAGTTATGGGGCAAGAAACAGTTTAAGTTTAAAACAAGGTTTGTCATCTGAACTATCTAAACTATTAAGAATTTCAATAAATGGGATTGAGATTGTAAATAAAAATCCAGAAATTCTAGTTCTCATAGATTGTTTGACACTGTCTGTAAAAATCGATTGCCGATCATTATATTTGTACACTAGATATTGTAAATTTGAAAGAGGCCTACCACAGACACATTGGAATTGTAGAACCTGTAAAGGAAGAGGTTGTGAGAAATGTAATGAGACAGGTCTACAGTACGCAGAATCCGTACAGTCATTAATTGCAGACCCAATGTTAGACATTTTTTCAGCAGATTCACATTCTACTCACTCAATGGGACGCGAAGATATTGATGTTCGTTGTCTTGGAGATGGACGACCTACTGTCATAGAATTAAAAAATCCAAAAAAGAGAAATGCAGATTTACTAGGGCTGACAGAATTAGTCAACAAAAAAGCGTCAGGAAAAATTGTAATCAAACCACTTAGAATTTCAAACAAATCAGAGGTGGTTAGAGTTAAAGATGCAGCTGCTGACAAGTCTTATCACATTTGTTTTAAATTGATTAAAGAAACGGATGAAGAAAATAATGAAATTGATTACCCATTATCAGATGAAGAAATAATTAGCAAAATTTCAGAGCTCAGTGGCGTTGAACTTAGTCAAAGAACACCTGAAAGAGTATCTCACCGTAGAGCAGATAAGATAAGAAAGCGCAAGGTTGTAGATTTATACGACATAATGGTTAACGAAGATACAGTAGAATTTAAATTAAAGGCCCAGTCTGGAACTTACATCAAGGAATTGGTGACGTCTGACAATGGTAGAACTATTCCTTCTGTTGCGGGTTTACTCGATTTAGAGTGCAAAGTAGAATGGTTGGATGTACTTGACATACATTCGAATTAGGCGATTGACTTATTATAGGTGGGCTGGTGGCAACGATGCACCAGTTTATGGAGAGGGGAGATTACATGAAGAAATCTAAGGGGCAGCGTCAGGGTACAAGGTTTATTGCCAGTCGTAGTAAATCAGAGCGAAGCAGACTTAATATCTCAAGAGTAATTCATCAATATGAACAAGGAGATAATGTAGCTATTGTCATAGATGGAGGGCAACAAAAAGGAATGCCTAACCGTAGATTTCAAGGTAAAACTGGCAAGATTTCGGGAAAACAAGGTTCTGCTTGGGTAGTAACCGTCAAAGATGGGAACAAAACTAAGACAGTGGTCGCTCGGCCCGAACACCTTCGACATGTTAAATAAGATGTGAGTATTATGGTAGATGATTATATTGATTATGCACTTGTCAGAGACGCCTTAATTGAGACACAAAGTCGCAGAGGGTTTTTGACATACGAACAAAAAATGGCATTACAACATGCAGAGTGGTCTGCAAGTGATTTACGTAATGGGTATAAAACACAATCCCAAGTATTTCAAGATATGTTAAATCTTTTTTTAGAAATTGAAAGTATTTCTAAATATCCTGAAATAGCAGCGAAATTAGCCGAAGTTATGCCACTCAACACTAATGAAGTTAGAGCTATACTTGCAAGTCGAAGAATTTCCCTAGAATCCACTGAAATAGAGATGATCTTAGATATTGTTAAGCAGAATATTGGTGCAGTCTGAGAAACGTGTACACATCTAGACAATTAGCTGAGATTTTTTTAGCTTCATCATCTCCAAAAAGGTCGCTTGGACAGAACTTTATAATAGATGATAAAGTCATTAACTCAATATATGAACTAGCACAATTAGAAAAAAAAAACAACTGTAAAATCTTAGAAATAGGGTTAGGTCCTGGTGCATTAACTCAAAAGTTACTCGAATCAGAAAATAAGGTGGTTGGAGTTGAAATTGATAATTTAGTTTGTAAACATATATCCCAAATTTTTAGAAAAGAAATAGAATCCGGGAATTTAGAATTAATTAATGGTGATGTTTTAGATTTGAAGTGGCCTAATGGAATTACTGATATTATTGCGAATATTCCTTATCAAATTTCTAGTCCTTTATTAGAAAAAATTTCTCATATAGTTTACAATGATAATAACTTAAAAAATTGTATTTTTATGTTTCAAGAAGAGTTTGCACAAAGAATCTATGTTGGGAAATTTATTTCAAACAGAGGCCCATTATGGATATCTGTTTCATTAGATTGGGACATTACACTAGGAATAAAAATTCCACCATCTAGTTTCATGCCTCAACCAAAAGTACATAGTAGGTTAGTTCATCTAAAGAGAAGAGATTTACTAAATTCTGAAAAAGTCAAATCATTCCTTAAAAGTAAGAATCTCAAGACGCCATCTGTAAGGCTAATCAAGGCAATATCATTTACTAGTTTTAATCAACGTAGAAAAAAATTACGCAACACTCTAAGAAGGCAGCCAACTAAATTAAAAATTAGACATGGATTCAACCCTAAAGATTGGGAAAAAATAATTAATAAAGCATTTTTATCAATGAGAGAATTTTTTTCTGACTGTCGTCCAGAAGAACTTTCATTGATGGATTGGATAGAATTTTCGGCCCAAATTGACCATTTTAAAAATTTTTATCAAACATCGACTTAACATATGAATGACTTTTGGGCTTGTTAAGGGGGAGGGGTTAAGCCATGGCAAAGAAGGATACATATTTGGCATTATTACGTAGAGGGATTGATGAAACAACCTCTATGACTTTAGCAGACGCGGGTTTAAAAATCGGTGATTTAAAAAAAATTACAATTGAAACTTTAACTGATAATTATGGTTTAAAGAAAAAGGTAGCAGAATCGGTATTATCAGTCATTTCTGCTGAGCCGTCTAGTCAAGGTAGGCAAAGATATCTTTCCAAAGTACTAACATCTGATAAAAAGAAGATGGATAAAATAGAGGAAGAGAGATTTAAACGACAACAAAAAGATATTTTAGCTGATTTAGAAGAAGAATTAGAACGTCTAAAATTAGCGAAGGTAGAAAAATATCGAGCTGACAAAATTGTTATGAATCGTTTGGGGAAAACCTGTGAATTGCTGATAAAACTTGCAAATAATTTAGATGACGAGACGAAAGATGATCAAAAAGTAAAGCTTCGTGATCAATTTGAAACTAGAAATATGGAAGCTGCCAGAGATTGGGAATTGTTAGCATTGGACGGTTTACCTCAAGACTTAGTAGATTTTAGAAGAAAAAGAATACCTTTAATGATTTTACATGAATGCCCACATTGTGGAGATGAATTAGATCCTAGAAGTTCGAGAAATATGGATAATTTAGATGATTGGTCATTTATTTGTTATGAGTGTGAAGAAACTTTCAGTTCACAATTAGCTAATGTCGTAGATAATAGAAATACTAATGGAAACAGAATCAGTATTATTGAGGGGAAGTCTCCCAGAGATGCGGTTCCTCCTAAGCCAGCAGCTTCTAATTACGAATCAATTGAACAGTTAATTCAAAGAGATCTCAAAAAAACTGGTGCGACCGCAGATGCTATGGCTGAGGCAGCAAAAGCAAGTACAATGAGTGCGGGACTAATGTCGATAAACGATTGGATAGATCAAACTCTAGGCGCCAAAGGTTACATTCAAGCACAAGAAGATCGAGAAGATTTCATCTTGAGAACAGGAGCTGGAGCAACTAAATTCAATAAATGGATGAAGAAAGCAGGTTTATTCTTTAATAAGCAAACTGGCCGTTGGACACATTATCAAGATAAATGAGGTCAATAAATGACTGATGAACTAAATTGGGGCTCAACAGAAATCTTTTTATTAATATTTAATATCGTTGCTCTATATATTGGTTTTAGGTTTTTATTTACTAGAGTAAGGAATAAAATGCAAATAGTAGAGGATAGACATCGTAAAAATGCTGGTTCTAGATCATTAATACTTCCTTCTTTCGATGAAAGCGAGTAACAGTTTAAGATTTTAATTCTTTTACTTTTTCTTTTTCTCGGTATTTTTGGATTCTTAATGGGAGATTAATAGCAAATAATAAACCTACAATTCCAAATACAACTAAACTACCTATGGCCACACCATAAACGCTAATTAGTTCTACACTGTTTTCTAATCTTAACGCTGTTTCAGATGAAAACCAACCAATAAAGTAAGGTATAATTGTGTTAATAGAGAGTACTAAAGTCGCTAGAATGCCTGCAACAATAGGATTGATAATTATACTCTTGTAATATTTTTTGACGATGTTTTTGACGTTCATTACATAAACTTCATTGGTCTTAATGCTGGTATCAAGCATACTAAATCTAATTACTGAATTAGTTAGTTCTAAGTACATAACTAAACTTACAGCATATAAAACAACCAAAAACATTTCCATCCATGTATTTTTATCTAAATCAAAAACGTCTCCATCCCCACTACCCCAAGCTAAAGTAACTTGACTGGATGCAAAGCGAAGTCCGAAAAAGATGAATAAAAGATAAGAAGCAAGCATCCATCTTGGATCTCTCACTTTAATTGAATAGAGCCCAACCAATCCAGCAGATGTTAAAATTATCAAATGTATAGAATCAGTAATAACCCCTGTACCAATAATACTCTGCCAAACAGTACCGCTTGATGGAGTGGTTAAAAATGTTAAAAATGTTAAAATCATTAAAATTCCATATGAGAATAGTTGTAGATTTTTTACAATTTTATCTGGAGGTAAAAACTTAATTTTTGGCACAATTGGTCCACCAAGTAAACTCTCTACAAATGAAGGTATTTGTACATCAGGAATGGCATCTTTTGGTATTTCTGTACTAGATTTAAGTGAACCCGCAGCTTTTTTCCTACTTGGAGCAGCCGCTCGAACAGTTTTTCCATCATAAAGGTGGGATGTAGAATTATTTTGATTTGGGATTTGAGGTTGATTGTTTGAAGTAACCATTTTTTCACCTCAGAAACCTCTTGCACCTGCAAGTGCGGTTGATAGTAACATATCAGGCTCCCAATCACAAATAAACACCCCTAGAGAGCGAAGTTCGGAGATTAATACATCTCTCTCAGTCTTTAAAACTT
>CEUU01025899.1_pt1 | contig 28569 bp, 25 predicted proteins | sample 531321 | NCBI WGS metagenome assembly CEUU01 (sample SAMEA2622658, study PRJEB7988) | marine metagenome | isolation source: saline water (ENVO:00002010), including
ATTCCTGGAAGCCCTTGATGACTATGTCGACTCCACCGAAATTGGAGAAATTCAGGTTCTCGACCATGATTTGATCGAGCCGTTTCCCGATCAAGGAACGCGTATCCTTGACGTTGCAGTCTGGCTTAATCTTGATGTGAACGTCCAGCCTGAGGGCATTTCCCTTTTGCCTGATGCGGGTGGAGGGGGAACCAACCTCGGGAAAGCCCTCGCAGGTCTTTCTCACTAGCTCGTGAAGGGCGTGAGGGGTGATCTTCACCAACCCCTCCTCATCGGAAAAGACGGGAATGAGTTCTTTCTTGAAGCTTCTGGCTACGGCAAGTACGACCAAGAGAAGGGCAAGCAGACCCAAGGCATACCAGTAAAGCGGTTCTTCAATCGCGTCGGGGAAGGTCGACTGGGAGATTTCCCTGATTTTCGTTGGAATCATGGCATCGACTGCCAAGGATTAGCTTGTCGGTTCCTCTATCCAGTCGCTTTCCTCCTTGTGGATGGAGTCCATTTTGATGTCGTCTATGACCACGTCTATGTTCCTGGTATGGTTGCCCGTCATGGAAAGAATCTGATCGCGAACCGATTCCTGGATGGCAAGTCCCGTCTTGGCCAAGTCGACGCCAAACTGAAGGACGACTCGAACCTCGATGTCGTATCCTCCGCCTTCTACTTCGGCCACGGATACCCCTCTTTCTGATTCCTTCTTGGAAAAAAAGTCCGTCAAGCCTTCGACCACTCCTCCGCCACCGACGTTTACGACTCCATCAACGGACTGGGTCGCCAAGCGGACGATGCCGGCTACCACGCTATGGTTTATGCGAATGGTACCCAAGGCACTGGATTCCTCCGAGAGAGTAGGGATTGATTCCAGGGTTTGTTCAGTAGCCGGTGCTTCGTCTTTTTTCTTTCTGCTCATTGCTTTAGTCCTTGCTTGATTGGTCAAGAGTGTCCTTAGGCACGCGGGCTAGGAAATCCTCCACATAGGAGGTAGTTGCCTCACCTTGCCTGAAGGCTGGATCGAGAAGAACTCCCTTGAGAAACCCAACATTCGTGTCGATGCCACGGATAAGATATTCGCTGAGGGCCCTGTACATGCGGTCGAGTGCAATCTTGCGAGTTCTCCCATAGGTGATGACCTTACTGATCATGCTGTCGTAATAGGGAGAAACGACAAAGCCTCCGTAGACGTGGGAGTCGACCCTGACGCCATGACCGCCGGGGGCGGAGTAAAGACCGATTTCCCCTGGAGAGGGGATGAAGCCCTTGGCTGGGTTTTCCGCACATATCCTGCATTCTATGGCATGCTTGCTGAGGGACACGTCCTTTTGCGCAAAACCAAGCCTGTTCCCGGCCGCGATCTGGATTTGCTCCTTGATGAGGTCTATGCCGGTGGCTTCCTCGGTTACGCCGTGCTCGACCTGAATGCGGGTGTTCATCTCGATGAAGTAGAAATTGCCCTTGGCATCCACGAGAAACTCTATGGTGCCGGCATTGACGTAATCGGCCGACTCGGTTGCCTTAATGGCGGCCTTCCCCATCCTATTTCTAAGCTTTGCATCGAGAAAGGGGGAGGGAGACTCCTCAATAACTTTCTGGTGCCTCCTTTGCACCGAGCAGTCTCGTTCGCCGAGGTGAACAATGTTTCCATGCATGTCCGCCAAGACTTGAAACTCGATGTGGCGAGGGTTCTCAAGATACTTCTCGACATAGAGCGATCCGTCTCCGAAAGCCTTTTCCGCCTCCAGGCGCGCAGACTGAAACTCCTTGGCGAAGGAAACCGCGTTGTGGGCAATGCGCATTCCGCGTCCCCCGCCTCCCGAGACGGCCTTGATGATGACGGGAAACCCGATCTTCTGGGCTACCTTGGTTGCCTCAATTTCGTTCTCGAGCGGGCCATCACTGCCCGGGATAATGGGGACCCCCGCCTTGGAAACGGTTTCACGGGCCTTTGCCTTGTCGCCCATCTTGCCGATGGTCTCGGACTTCGGACCGATAAAAATGATATTGCAGGACTCGCATTGCTCTGCGAATTCGGCATTCTCGGATAAAAAACCATATCCGGGATGAATTGCGTCCACATCTCCCACTTCGGCTGCACTCAGAATCCTGTCGGCTCGAAGATAGCTTTCGGACCCGGGTGCGGGTCCGATGCAAATGGCTTCATCCGCCAATTGGACGTGGAGGGATTGCTCGTCCGCCTCGGAATAAACGGCTAAGGTTTGAATCCCGAGCTCACGGCAGGCCCGAACGATGCGCAACGCAATTTCGCCCCGGTTGGCAATAAGGATCTTACGGATCATTTGGGAGCTTAGCTCTTGCGGATCTTGAAAAGCTCCTGTCCGAACTCGATGCTGGTGGAGTCTTCAACAAGGATCTCGATGATTTCTCCGGCCACTTCGCTCTGAATTTCATTCATTACCTTCATGGCTTCCACGATACAAAGTACGTCTCCCTTTTTCACCACGTCTCCTACCTCCACGAAGGCGGCATCGTCGGGGGAGGGTTTCCTGTAGAAGGTACCGACCATCGGCGAATCAAAACTGTAAAGGCCATCGTCCGCTTTCACGGGAGTCGAGGGCGCGGCAGGCTGTACCTGTGAGGTAATCTGCTGCTGAGGCGCTTGAGCGGGAGCAAGCCCACCAACTAGGGCGGTGCCCGGACGGGCAAGCCTGAGCTTGATGTTAGGTTCCTGGAGTTCTATTTCAAGCTCGGTAAGGTCTGATTTTTGCATCAGGGAAATGATCCCCTTCAGTTCACTTAGGTCCAAAATAATTTTCCTCCTCTGGGTTTGGTTGTTTTCATCTATCAAATCCTATTTGGCAGATCATGCAATGCTTGAATTGGGCATTTTAGACAGTCTTTATTCAAAGAAAGCGGAACTTACTTGAATGGATTGACGATAAGCTGAGTCTCTGGGTCTCTCCAGTTGCCTGTAATCTTGATCTCCGTGATTTTCGACAAGGGATCTGCGAGGTTTATGATGCCTCCGATCAAAGGAATTTTCAAGTTGCCGGCGAGCTTAAGCTTCGCGGTAAGATCGAGTTCCTCCGAGATCAGGTTCAGGCTGCCTTTAGCCTGCAGGCTGGAAAGTGGCCCGGTGAGGAGAATGTGATCCGAATAGATCTGTTCATTCTCGATCTGGAAGGGAATATCCAGTTTTTCAAATGAGAAGGATCCCGAGGGGATCGGCAATTTGCTGGCATTGAGCGTTTTTGAGATGCCGCCAAGGACATTGACTTGGCTGAGCCCCTTTTCATGCAAACGCAGGCGACCACTGCCCTTGAACTGAAGCAGGTCGCCGGAGGGTCCGATTGCCTGTACGGACAGATCGACCCTACCTGCCTCGTCCTTGACCCCGGCCATTGTCTCGATCCGTTCCTTGTCCTTCGGGTCGATGAGCGAGAGGTTCGAGAGGGCGGAGGCCATGGATGAGCGGTCGGCATGCTCTAGGTTGAACTTGAAATCCAAGGACTGGTTGTCTGAGAAGCTTTTCGACTTGAAGGTCAAGGAGGCCTTGCCTTTGGCGAGGCCAATTGCCGGGAAGCTCCCCTCGGTGGTGGAGTTTCCGTATTGGATCTCACCGTAAAAATCATTCACCGGAATGGACCAGAAGGATGCATTCCCGTCCGACGCTAATTTGATGGAAAAGAAAGTTCCGTTGTTATCTCCGCTTCGCTCCAGCCCGCCCTTGATGATGGTTCCCCTTGCTTCGCCGGAAACCAAGGTGGCATTGAAGTCGCTCAAGTGCGACTCGACTTCTTGTCCAAAGACTTTTCTACCTTTGTCGAGCGGATATCTTCCCGCCAAGCTGAAGCTGAGGAGTTCGTCCGATCTCCTTCCCTGCCTCGGTATGCTCAAGTCACCCTCCAGTCGCCCTTCCTCGTGATCTGCTATGGCATCGACCTTGGTCTGATGGTCGTCGACGGACACTTTTACACGGGATGAGGAGACAAGAAAATCTCTGTAAGAAAATTTCTTTGTTCGGATTGCACCGAAAGTCTGGTTGCCCACGTTGGGTTTCAACCAATTTCCGGCGATAGAGAAGTCTCCGTGGGGAATCTCATCACTGAACACGAAATCGGTCCAGATTGACTTCCACCAACTGCCTAGCCAGTTGTTGATGTCCGTAGGCAGGCATGTTCCCCTTAGAAGAAACCTGTAATTGTGTGGGAACCAGGACTGGTGGTAGGATCCCTTAACCTCGCTTTTCCCCAACTTGCACCAAGCCGAGTCGACGAGTATGGAAAAGTCGGGAGCGATCATTCCTTCCAAGGCATAGGCTCCTTCCGGAGTTTCCATGACGGATAGCCGATTGGAGGTGACCCGAAAAGACATGGGGTGGGAATCATCGATCCCAGCGGTGTTCTTGTTTATTTGGAGTTTGCATTCATCTCCTCTGAGGATTCTAAGCCTCCCTTTCTTGGTGTCGCACGTCAGGTCGTAGAGCTCGGGGAAGATGTGGGCTTCCCCTTCAAGGGAGAGGGTTGAATTGAGCTCGTAGGCGATCGCTATGCGGGATCGGTTAGAGTCGGATAAAAAGATGCCTTTCATAAAACCCTCCCAGCTTTTTGCATGCAGGTTGAATGGAGGGAGGTTGCCTTGCACTCTGTTTCCGAATTCTATCTTACCTACCTTGAACGATGACTCCCCGATGCTTTCGGGGAGATCCGCTAGGGTCGCGAGTGAAATGGATGGCATTTCAAGGCTAAGATCGTGGAAATTCAGGTCGACCGATTTCGTTGCCATTCTCAAACCCATGACCTTGGACTTGAAGAAAGCAGACCTCTCTTCCGGGCTCGAAAGCTCGAGGAAAGAGCAAGCCCCTCGTATTTCTCCTGAGAAGCCTTCTTCCTTTTCGTGGTACGCAGTTTGCGATTGTGAAACCATGATCCTACCGTTGGGGGAAAGGCTCAAAAAGGCCTGTAGATGAATGGGACGACTGCCCTCCAGTACGTTTGCAAGGAAGTCAATAGACGCGATCAAGCTTTCAATTGACTTGGTGGGACTAAAAGGAGGCCTCGGGCCGGTGGAGGGTCTGGACAACGATTTCAGGTATTCCAGATCGGCACTGCCTATGACTTCGAGGACGGATCTTTTCATGGACAGGGTTCCCTTGAAATGGCGATGCCCGTTTGAATCTTTTCCGGAATTCAATTCACCCAAGACCAAGGTTCCCGGTCCCTTGACCGGTGAGTGAAATAGAATCCCGTCCACCCGAAGTTCATCAATGGAGTCTATATCTTGCCAAAGAAGGTCGAAAATGGAGAGCCGAAGCTCAAGACCATTGAGCTCAATGACTGGGGCATCATCCTTCGAGACTTCGATCTTGCGGATCAGGAGTTGATTCGGGAAGTTGAATTCAATGCCCTCGAGTTCAATGGACAACCCGTCATCCTCAAGTTGTTGCAGGAGGCTTCCTGCAAAACCGGATGGTATTGGGATGGTCGCGTTGAGGAGAAAAAGAAGAATCAACTGGATCACCACGCAAAGGAACAAGAGCTTTTCGAGCCTGCGCCGCCCCTTGTAGAGCGACTTGTAGCTTTTATGGGGTTTCACCGTACGAAAGCCCTTGGCTCAGGGTGTGGGCGAAGGCTTTTTCGCCATCTTTGAACTAAGTTCGTCGATGACGTCTATCGGCAAGTTGAAGGTGGCGTTTTGCTTGTCCGAACCACAGTACCAGGTGGTTGCGCCTTTCTTCTCACTCAGGTAGAATTCGAATTGCTCTTCGGTGGACGATGAGAAAGTAACCTTGTATTTCCATGGGAACCACTCGCTTTCAACCCATGCCCCGTCCTTCTTGAATTGACCGGCTATATATTTTTCGGCCTTGAAGGAACGAATGAAATTCCTTTCTGCATCCGTTGAATTCAATTCGCTCGAGTAAAGGACGCCCGGTTCCTGCAGGTCGGATATTTCGAAGGAGGTTATCGCTTCCTGCCCCGTCATGAGAGACTTGGTCCTGAAGGAGAGGTTTTGGGTTGAGAGAATTCCGCCAAGGTTTACGTCGACCATACAGATCAGTGATTGATCCGAACTATACACCTTCGACAGGGATGCATCCTCGATCGCTTCGCCAACCAGAATGGTTTGCTTGGTGGTATCGTTCATGAGAATGGTCAATACGTACTTGGGCTTCGAGAAACCGTTTTCGTCGAGGTAGCTCTTGTTGGGGTTGAAAGCGAGGAATTCCTTGATTCTAACTTGGTTGAGTGATCTTACGAAGCGCTCGATCGATTCCTTTTCCGACCTTACCTGGGATTCGGAAGTGGAATTGCCTTCGGTAGCGGACCATTCCTCACCGCTCCTGCTCAACTTTAGATAATTCTCGCCCTTTTGAACTTCGATCTCGGTGAGGTTCAGGGTGCTGAGATCAAAGATCGTTCTTTCCCTCAACTGAGTACTGAGGTCGGCAATTTTTTCCATGAATCCCGCTTCGACGAGAAAAATCGTGGAAGAAGAAGAAGACTGGGCAATCTTAGCATCATCTTCATCCCATCCGTCGGACAGGAAAATGCTTTCGCTCTCGCCCAAACTTTTGACGGAGACCTTTGCCCGCCAGTTGCTCATTATGCTTTCCGTCTCGATTTTTCCCGAAGAGCGTGGGAAGCCGTTGATTTTCTCAGATAGGAGACTATTAAGGAAAAACAAGACCTTTTCCTTGTTCGCCGGGGCATTGAAGGGGGCGACGAAACTCCACTCGTCCCCAGTCTTTTGAAGCTTGGTCTCACTCGTGTTGTTGGCTTCGCCCCGGAAGGTAACGGAGAACTCATCGATCGTGTAGAGAGTCTTGTTCACGAAGGTGCGGCTTCCCCAGTAAGCGGGGTTCGCGTTGGAGATTTCAATCACATTTTCGGAAACCGTCCAGAGCGTCTTTTCTTCGATGGATGGACGCTCAATCTGGGCATAAACGGAATCACCATTTCTCGTCTTTTTCCCCAAGGTTATGCGAATCGTTTCATCAAGGGCGTTGATTTCCAAAATAGTGGAATTCGCATCGAGCCCGTAATCCTCAAGGATTTCACCTTTCTTTTCGATTTCATCAACGGTATAGAGTTCCTTGAAGTTCAGGTGGGAAAATTTCGTGGTAAAATTGGACAGCACGTATTCGTCTATCTCCCATGAGAAGGGTTTTTCGAGAACCCAATTCTGCTCGTCCCGGGTAATCTTGACGACTTCGTTCTTTCCGGGATCGGAAATTGAAATCGAATGAAGGTTGGAAAACATCCTCACGACCTCGGATTTCAAGTCTGGTTTTTGATCCCCGTCGGGACTGATGGTGATGAAAATAATCACGGCAATGACCAGATTCGCCAGAAGAAGTTGTACCTTGATCTTTTTCATGGATTAGAGTTCTTTGCGCAGCCATCCAACGAAAATTCCCATCAGGGCGATGGCTCCGGGAACGATGGAGAGGGAATAGAGAAGGTCTTCGAAACTTTGGCTGTTCATGGAAACGTGATAGCTTTCTACGGGCTTGGGCCGAATGTCGAGCATGTCGTAGGAACTTTTGATCCAGTAAATGAGATTTTGGGCCAGGAATTGGTTTCCCGTGTTGGATCTGAGTCGCTTGTTGGAGAAGATCTTTGAGCAGCCCACGACTGCAATCTTCCCGCTCGAGCGGATTTGGCCGTCTCCCTTTCCGGCAGCCGAATAGGATGAAACCGAGGCGACCGGGATTGGCCCGTCCACGTCGAGGAGTGGGTTCTTATCCGGGGGACTCTTGCGGTTGGCCCAACCTGAAACGGCCCAAGAGGACCTTGAGGAATAAATGAGCGAGACGGGATTGAGGCCGGGGTCGTGTTCCGGGTCGACCTCAACGGGTCTGCACCTTTCGGCCTGAACGGATAGTCTTCCTTCATGGAGGGTTCGAACGATTCGGTGAGGCTTTTCCGTGGAGTAGGTTTTGAGAGAATAGTCGCCGCTGAAATAGTCGAAGTTTTTCTTTTCGGGATCATATACTAGCATGTCGTGACACCTCAGTCCCCATTCCTTCAAAAGAGGCCGCAAACCGAATGCCGGACGGTCGACTACGGCAAGGGCTTCAACCGGATCCAAAGAAATAAGCAGGTTGCCGTCATTCTGGTTGAGGTAATTCCGGATCAAGGATACTTCCTTGTCTAGAAAAGTTGCTTTTGGTCCGGCAATGATAAGGAGTTTTGCGTCTTTGGGAACGCTCTCGGAAACACTCAAGTCGATATCGGAAACCTGGAGATTCCGGTCTTCGAGCAGTCTTCTAAGCTCGGAATAACCCTTCTCGGCGTTGACGTCGGCGGGACTGCTTTCACCATGGCCACGAGTGAAATAGGCGACTTTCTTGGCTTGTGGTTTTCCGCTTACCTCAAGGATTGCTCGGGTGATGACTTCCTCGCCGCGGAAGACTTTGGGTTCGGGGATTCCAGAGGGAGACTCCTGCCAGTCTCCGTAAAGGCCTGATTCCCAAAGAGATTCTCTGGCTAGCGAGTCTCTGGACCGGAATACCTCATTGGGGTCAAAAGGATTGGAGCCGTCGAGATCCTCGTGCCTGAAGATAATCTTCTTATCCCCTCGAGGGGAAGCGACCACGATCAGGTTTGCTTCCGTGATTTTGTATCGGTCTATGACCTCGGAGGAACTGCTGATTGAATTAACGTCGATTCGGTGAACGTTGATTTTTTTTGCAGATGCCGATTTTTCGAAACTATCCAGAAGCAGGCTCAAGTCATGGAGGAGCTTCTGTGTGACCTTGGGCAGTGAGTTGTCGTCCCGGATTGTGATGATTATGTCTGCGGGACTTTCCATCTGGTCGAGCAAGGCCAAGGTTTCTCGCTTGAGAGTATGCCTGGAACCAGGAGTGAGGTCTGCTTGGAGGTCGATCCGCGAGACTAGAAAGTTAAGACCGGCGCAAAGTGAAAAAAGCAGAAGGATCATGAACCAAGTGTCGAACTTTCTGTTTCTCTTGGCTTGCTTGAAATCCATTAGTGGTTGAGCCTTTCTACCTGAAGGGTGGCCAGGCTGAGGAAAAAGAGGGTGAAGATGATCTGGTGGAGGATGGTTCCCGCGTCTACCAGTCCAACCGAAAAGTGCTGGAGCTTGTCCAGACCGTTCCCGATCGAACCTACGCTTGCATTCCAGAAGTCGGTCAAGCTGTCGATGGAGTCGGGGGAGGAAGTTTCACCGAATGAAAACGCCATTAGTGAGAGATAAAGGGTCAGAAGAGTAAAGGAAAGCATGCCTGCAACCATCTGGTTGTTCGTGACGGAGCTTGCGAAAATGCCTACCGAGGTGAAGCTCGCTCCGAAGACCATGAGGAAAAGCCATCCTCCGATCCATTGTTCGTACCGCGTAAAGCCCAAGCTTTCGCCCTGCTCGGGAAAAAGAAATAGAAGAAGGGCGGGAAAGCAGAAGGCAAACCCGCAAATCAGGAGAAAGAAAAGATAGCTGGCACTCCATTTTCCGAAGACTAGGGAGACACTGCCGACTGGGGCGGACATCATCGTCTCGAGAGTACCCAGTCTTCTCTCCTCCGCGAAAGACCTCATGGTAAGGAAAGGAATCAGGGCGGGGGAACCGAAGACCAGTCCAACGACAAGAGAGGCAAGTGGAGGAAGAATCCAATCCGTAGTGGCGAAACCTTCGATGAAAAAACGGAATCCAATGGCAAGCAGGGAAAGAAAATAAAAGCTCGCAACGTAAGTTGCCGGAGAGATGAACAAACCGAAGAGTTCCGCCCTTAGAATAACCCAGTATTCACGCATGATTCACTTTCAACGGCTGGCTTCTCCTACTAGCACGGGTCGCTTCTTCTTTCTTCCCAGGTGATCTTGGTCTTCCCAGTTCTTCTTAGTAGCCCGGAGGAAGATGGTCTCGAGGTCGGGCCGGGTAATTTGAAATTCGGTGATCTTGAACTGCTCGATGCCCAGAAGTCGACGGAGAATCTTTTCCGCCACTTCCTCACCTTGGTCGGTCGAAAAGGTAAACCTTCGCTTACCCGTTACCTCGACGGGATCGTCTTGGATAAGTTCGCAGTTTTCGTCGATTGCTCTGATTGCTCTCTGTAGTTCCATTCGGTTTCCGTCCGCGACGATCTCGAAGATGGTCTTGTTGATGAATTCCTCCTGCAACTGGCGAAGCGTTCCTTCCGCCACAATCTGGCCATGGCTAAGGATAATCATTCTGTCGCAACAGGCCTCGACCTCGGACAGGATATGACTTGAAAGAAGGAAGGACACTTCACCCCGCAAGCGTTCCATCATTTTGCGGGTGACTGCCGATTGCCGGGGGTCCAAGCCAATAGTCGGTTCGTCCAGGATGACAAGGCGGGGTTCCGCTAGAAGAGAGTCTGCAATTCCAACCCGTTGCCGAAACCCTTTGGATAGGTTTCCGATCTTTCTTTCGGAAACTTTTCTTTCCAGGTCGCAGATATCCAGGACGATCTTGATCCTCTCCCTTTTTCTGCTCCCTTCCAGTCCCTTCAGCCTAGCCCTGAAATTGAGGTACTCGATGACACGCAGATCCTCTGGGAGGGGGTTGTTCTCGGCCAAGTAACCAATGTGTCTCCTGACCTCTCCTTCCTCCTCCGCAAGATCTACCCCGCAAACCTTAGCTTCTCCCGAGTCGGCAGGGATGAGGCCCGACAGAATGCGCAGAGTCGTGCTTTTGCCCGCTCCGTTTGGACCGAGGAACCCAACGATTTCACCTTTTCCGATTGAAAAACTGATCCCCTTCAATGCTTGAATGGCCCCGTATTTCTTTCGCAAGTTTAGAACCTCGACGATAGGGAGCGGCTTGCTTTCGGAACTCATCAAGATACCTGAGCGAGTGTGTTTTCCAGATAGGCAAGGGCAATGCCTTCCAAGGTGAGGAATGGCCTATGCTCGAAATTTTCCAAGTCCAAGTGTCGGGCTGCGCCTCCGGCGAGTATTACGAGGGGGGCTTTCCCGCAGCTCTCCTTCACTTCTTTCTTCAAACGGTTTAGGATTCCGGTGATCATAGGTCCAAAACCCAGCCTTGCTCCCAAGAGCATGGCATCGCTCGTTGTTTTTCCGATGGGAGATTCGGGAGCCTTGCTCCCGTACGCGACCTTGGGCAAAAGAGCAGTATTTTGATGGAGGAAATCCAAAAATCCCTGGGGTCCAGGGGCAATAACTCCCCCCAGGTAGCCATCCTCCTCATTGACCACGTCGAAAGTAGTCGCAGTTCCAACGTCGATTACGATGGCGGGCAACTCGGAGGTCCTGTGAACGGCGAAGGAGTTGGCGATTCTGTCAGGGCCGATCTCTTCCGGGCATGGGTAGGCAATGGGGAAATCAAGGCAAGTGCGGTTAGTGAGGCAAAACAACTCCTTGTTCGAAGCTATCGCCCATTTGACCAGTTCGATCTCTGCAGGTGGGCAAACGGAACAGTAGCAAAGAGGGGAAGAGCCTTTCCCCGTGCCCTTCAGAAGGATTTCGGGGTTATCAATGAAGCGATTGGTATCGATGAATGCATCGTCGGAAATACGGCTTTCCCGAAAGATTCCCATCCGACAAGTTGAGTTACCTAAGTCTAAGGTTAAAAGCTTTTTAGGAGAACTATTCATTCTTTTAACGTGACTTCACCGGCCTGGATGGCCTTGGTTCGTCCGTTTTTCAGCTTGAGCTGGAGGGCCCCGGATGAGTCAATTCCCCTAGCCGTTCCAACCATCTTCTTCTTGCCTCCTGAAACAACGACTCTGCGGTCGGCCAAGGCATCGAGTTCGTTCCATTTCCCGACCAGATTCTTTTCAGTCTCACCCTTCAGGCAAGCGGCATATCCGGTTAAGGTGGCCTTGATTACCTTGGCGGCAATCTCGTGGATCCGGAAACTTTCACCCTTGAGATCCTCGAGTGAAGTCGAGATTTTTGCCAGGGAACTAGGGAATCTCTTAAGTGGGCAGTTGACGTTGAGGCCAATGCCGAAAACCAGTGACCTGACGCGCTCGCAATCAATGGACGCTTCAGTCAGCATGCCACCGACCTTTCCCTTGTCGTGAACGAGATCATTGGGCCATTTCACGGAAATACCCTCGATACCAGTGAGGGATCGCAGGAGAGTTGCGATTTGAATTCCCTGCCAGAGAGTAAAGGACCTCAATTTCAAGATGTCGACGTTTGGCATGAATCCAACGGACAGGTAGAGGTTTCCGCCACGAGGACTGTGCCAGCTGCGACCAAGTCGGCCTCTTCCCTCTTTTTGGGAATTTGCCAATACTGCGAAAGGACCTTTTTCACCGTTGGCAAGCAGCCTTTCGGCAAATGAATTCGTGCTGTCCACCTCATCATGGACGAAAACCTTGCAGGTTTTTCCCGATTCCCTCATCCATGCCTCCAGCAAGGGCTGGTTAAGTAAGTCGGGTTCCGCCGCCAAGCGGTAGCCTCGGTTCTGCGAAGCGTCTATGGAAAGCCCCTGCCGCCGAAGCTTGTTGATTCTCGACCAAACCCCAACTCTGGACATTTTGAGCTTTTGGGCCAATAGGCTTCCGGAAACATAGTATGGTGATGAGGCAAGTAACATGCGGAGCACGTAGGAACTCGGGTTCTCGCTCGCCTTCACCCGCTTGGCGACCGGTGACTTTATGCTCTTTCTTTTGCCTGAGGGATATTTGGACATCCTTGAAGTATGAAGGCTATCGCCAGTCCAGGCCAAGGTCCAGCCAGCGGCTGGCATGGACTGGAGCTCCGCTGGAAACAAAATGAGGTTTAGCTTGAGCATAGAGGGACACGTTTTGCTCATTGATTCCCCCACTGGCCTCTAGAACCGCTTGATTGAGGTTTATTTCGGTCGCCGTGACGATGGCCTCAGGCGAAAAGTTGTCGAGCAGGATGGCGTCTGCTCCTCCTTCCAGAGTCGGACGGATTTGATCCACCTCGTCTACCTCCACTTGGAGAAGGACTTGAGGCTGATTCCGTCTAATATCCTTTACGAACCGTTCGAGTTTTGAAGGGGAATCCACTGAAGATGCGGCGAGGTGATTGTCCTTGATCAAGATCCTGTCGTAAAGGCCCATACGATGGTTATAGCTTCCCCCGCAGGCGCTGGCATACTTTTCGAGCATCCTCATGCCCGGAGTTGTCTTTCGCGTATCAAGCAAGCCGACACCGTGGGGTTCCAGCGTGCGTTTGAAACGGTGGGCGCAAGTTGCAACGCCCGAGAGCCTCTGCATGAAATTCAAGACGGTTCTCTCCACCATCAGAATCTCAGCTTGCAGACCTTCGAGGATGGCTACGCAATCACCAGGCTCGAGCTCCTGCCCGTCTTCCTTTTCCTTGCATACTCGTACGCTGGTAGCTCCAAACTCGCTTGCAATGATGGGGATGAGACTGGTCCCACAGACAATCATCTTTTCCCGGGCCACGATCCTCGCCTCCCCATGCCCGGAAATTCGGCACGATTCGGTGGTCAGGTCGCCGCAGTGCTTGTCCGTACCCTTCCGTCCCAGATCCTCATTGTGGCACAGATGGAGGTGGGATTGAATGAAGTCCCGGTCGATCTCATCCCAAGTGATTCGATTCCTGAATCGATCCATACAGGAGGGGAGGGCGCTTACGAAGGTCAACGGACTGATGGAGTAAGGTTACTATGGGCAACAAGCTCATCAGTAGAGGGCACGTCCGAGATGATTTGGCCCGGGTCAGGCCCGATTCCAATGAACCTGACTTTCGGCAACTTGGAGGATTCGATGCCATCGGGAAAAGCTGCTTCGAGCAAACTGGAGACCATCCTTGAGACATATGCCTTTGTTTCCGAAGGGAGCTCAGCGTAGGAAGAAAGCGATCCTATGTCCGTATCCCATCCCTCCATTTCTTCGTATACGGGGGTAAGTTCTCTGCGAACTTGCTCGCTTCTAGGAACTTCCCTGATAATGGATCCGTCCTTTTGGCGGTAGGCGACGCAGATCTTGAGCTTGCAATCGATCCCGTCGTCCAGAGTCAAAGCATCAAGCTTATTGATAACAAGCTCATCGAAACCTCCAAATCGGAGGGCATTCCCTTTTTCAACGGCATCAAACCACCCAACCATCCTTTGCCGGCCGGTTGAGGTCCCGAATTCCAACTTGGCCAGTTTGCGACCAAGGGCATCGGCTTCATGATCGATCCTAGTAAGGAAATGATGCGTCCCGACCTTGGTGTCGTAGGCTTTGCAGCAACCGATCTCCCTCACTTCCCGCAGAGGAATTCCACCGGAGTGGAAAAGCTCCGATCCGGTGGTGTGCGAGGCGGTTACGTTGGGAGTGAACCCGTGCCTCTTATCCAGCCAATAGGCTTGCCCGAATTCCGCCACGATTGGCTGGCTTGAGGGCTTGTTTCCGAGGAGGAAGGGACGGATGTCGCCAATGCATGAAACGAGTTCCACTCCAGCCTGCCAATAGACCTCCTCGAGAAGCTCGAGGTTAAGCGCATAAGGCTCATTCGCTCGAAACCTAATGAAATCAAACTCCTCCGGGGAGAAAATTTCCCCCTCTATGGAATCTTCGTTTGCTCTCTTCTCAGCCTCTGTGAGGGTCTCGAAGAAGGAAAACCAGTCCTTCTCGGAAACCTTGCAGACGTGCCTGATGGTGTCGGTTGCCCGTTGGACGCGTCCCTGCAAGGCCGATGAAAACCCTTTCCTGTCCTGTTTGAAGGCAAGGTAGAACATTTGCCACTGACCGGTCTCGTCAGAATAGGCGGGGCTGATTCCCCGACCCGTGGACCCTCTATTCTCCATTCCAAGCTGCTTGATACGGTAATCTTCCCAGGCAAGATCGAGAAGCCTGTGCGAGAGGTCGCTGACTTGGGTTTTCTCGTCGATGATTAGCCGAGAGAGCACCGAGAGCCCTCTTGCCTCCAAGGGCTTGGCTTCCCAGAGGAATTTTCTTGGGTCGGCGACTACACCGGCTCCAATCAAGAGTTGAGGCACTCGTGGATTCCCTACCCCGGAAGGAAGCAGGTTTAGCTTGAGCCCGGCCGCAGTGTGACCGGCGTTGGCTCCTCCGTTCACTTTCATCACGCCCGCCGCAGGCTTCCCGGAGACGCTCTCGATTTCCTCGAGGATTTCATGAACGACACGGCCCTTGCCCTCGTCGCCCATACTTATACCCATCACGGAGATAAGGCTCGCAGTACTTTCCGGGCAAGTTTGCATGCTTGTGATTGCAGGAAGGATTAGGTACGGGTGAAATCGCTTCGCTTGACCTCAATCACGTCGTGAGGGGAAGATTCCTTCTGCCCAGCGGGGGTGACCTGAAGGAACCTTGCCTTCTCTCTCAAGGCCTGGAGATCCTCGGCGCCAAGATATCCGAGACCAGCTCTCAGACCGCCGGTAAGGCTCTCGATGGTTTCACTGACGGATCCAGCCACTTCCTTGAGTGCTTCGATTCCCTCCGGGGTACTCTTGGCGAGCAAATCCTCCTCACTGTGACCATAACGGGCCGCGGAGCCCTCCTTCATAGCCTCCATGCTGCCCATGCCGCGATACTGCTTATAGTATTTTCCCTCGATTTCGATGATTCTGCCCGGGGCTTCCCTGCATCCGGCGAGCAATCCCCCGCAAATAACGGCTTGGGCGAGGGTCAGGGCCTTCACGATATCACCGGATTTCGTTATTCCTCCGTCGGCCAATATGGATGCGCCTTTATTCCTCGCTCCCACGGTGGCCGCATACAGTGCGCTCATCTGTGGAACCCCAACACCCGCCACGACCCTAGTCGTGCAAATTGAACCGGGCCCCTGACCTACCTTGATGGCATCTGCACCGGATTCGACGAGAAATTCCACGCCTTCTCCCGAGGTAACATTGCCTGCCAGAATGGTAAGCTCGGGAAAGGACTCCCTTATGAAGCGGGTCGCGTCTCCGACTCCCTTGGTGTGCCCATGGGCCGTTGAAACGGCAATTACGTCGAGCCCCTTGTCCACCAACTCCTCAACATGCGTCCGGATGTCTTCCCTGTCCATTTCGCCGTCCGAGTTCCTCGGAACGGAGATTGCGGCGCCGCAAAGGAGCCGGAACTTCGCGTCCCTGGCGGGCTTAACGTGATCCCGACTTTCCTCCATAATGCGTTCGATGTCGCTAAGGGTGTAGAGACCCCTGAGGCAGTCGTTCTTGTCCACGACGAGCAACTTGTGGATCCCCATGTGCTTGCTGAAGAAATCATCCGCAGTCTTGATGGGGTCGGTTCCTACCTCATTCTCGCAAATAGTGTAGACTTCTCCCCTGGCAAGCATTCCGTCGGTAACCCTCCGTTCCCGGTATCTCTTCTTGACCACTCTACCCGGAAGCAACCCGAGCAACCTACCCTTATCATCAACAATCGGAAAGGTGCGGAACTGGAAGTGTTTGTCCTCGATCAGCTGGAGGACGTCTCCTATTTGCTTGTCGGCGGTAATGGTAATGGGGTCCTGAATGAGCCCGTGGACGTGATACTTGACCCTGGCGACCTCCTTGACCTGCTGCCGTTTACTCATGTTGTAATGGATCAAGCCAATGCCTCCGCAGAGGGCCATGGCAGTCGCCATGTCGGATTCGGTCACCGTGTCCATGTCGGACGAAAGGATGGGAACGCTGAGCTTGATGGACTCTGAAAGGGTCGTCTCCAGCCTGACTTGCCTCGGCAACACCTCGGAATAACGAGTGGCGAGGGAAATGTCGTCGAAGGTTAGACCGGAAGGAAAGCATTTCCGGAAAAAATCATCTGCCTTCAAGTAAAAGTCTTCATCCATAATTGGTTCTTACGTCATCGTATGAGTTAGGTTTATATGATAGAAAGCATCACATATTCCCACAAGTTTATTCCATGAGTAGTTCACGGCATTTTCGGCTTTACGAAGAAAGATTCAACCATCCCTTGCAAACCGGTCACGGGGAATGGGACGTTCGCCGTAGCATCATTCTTCGAGAGGAAGTGGGCGAGGGGACCGTACGGTATGGGGAAGTTGCGCCGACCCCAGGTTTTGTCGGCGGTGATTTCCAAGCCTTGATCGAAGAAGCGCAGGGGTGGGTTCGTGGCCAGGGGACCAATCCAAGTCCGCTGTTTGCTTCTGCCCTCAGTTGTCTATCGTGTGGAATCTGGTCGATGCAAAAGACGGAGTCGATTTCGACTTCTCCTGTCTTTTCCGCCCGCTTGCACTTTCCCGGGGGGGAAGTTCCGGTGAGCGAAGGAACCGTGAAGAGAAAAATCGGTATAGGCCTCGTTCACCAAGAAATCGCGGAGACCCTTTCCTGGCTTTCCTCACTTCCAGGCTCCGTAAAGGTAAGGCTTGATGCCAACGAGTCTCTGGACGCCGATTCCTTGGGTGCTTGGATCAAGGCGCTTGATGGAGAAGAACGTTTGGAGATGATCGAACAACCACTTCCGCGCGATCAGCTTGACGTCATGGTTGCCATGGCCGAGGAATCCACCGTTTCCCTGGCGGTCGATGAAAGCGTCTTTTTCTTCGGAGGGGGCTATGAGGTAAGGCAAAAGGGGTGGACGGGACTCTGCGTCATTAAGCCTGCCCTCATGCCGAATTGGGTGGAAATGATGAATTTCATCAAGTCCGAACCTAAGAAATGCGTCGTATCAACGGTTTTCGAGAGCCCCTTTGGGTTCGAGGCAGTGTGCCGCTGCGCTTTACTCGCCGATACGGTAGCGGGTTTGGAAAGGGGGCCGCTCGAAGGTAGGGCAGGAGAGTTCCCCCAACACCACCAACATCCTCTCTATCCACTCTCGGTCGGAGCTGATCGACTGGAGGAACTCTGGGAAAAGCTATGAGACGGTCTTTCCAGTGGTTGAACGGGGAGTGGGTGGATCCTGCAAACGATCATGGAGATTCAAGAATCCGATTTGCAACTGAGATGATTCAGTTGTTGAGCGAGGGTACTTCCGCAGATTTTTCGACTGGCAGGTTTTTTGTGCAGGAGGATGAATGCTCCTCTGTTTTGCCCGAGGGATCCTTGCTCTGTTTCGAGACGGGTGGGACTTCGGGTAAACCCTCCCGGGTCATTCACTCGTTGGATTCTCTCGTGAATGCAGTGGATGGTCTGCAGGCAAGAATCGGAAATGACGCTATCTCGTCTATTTGTTGCCTCCCCTTGTCTCATCTCGGTGGTTGGATGCAAGTCTTCCGAGCCATCCGGACGGGTGGATCGGTGTTGTTCCGACATTATCGCGATCTCGAGAGTGAGGAAATGACGACCGAGGCCGTGGGCCGATGGATTTCCCTAGTGCCCACCCAGTTACATCGACTGGTTCGATCGTCCCGGGGACGCTCCAACCTGAGAGCCTTCAAGGGAATCTTTGTTGGAGGAGCAGCCATCAGCCAACGGCTGGCTTCCCTTTGCCGCAAGGAAGATCTCCCGATCTGGCCGACCTATGGAATGACTGAAACCGCCGGCATGGTTACTCTTTTGCGGGCCGATGAGTTTTTGAATGGAAGGGAAGGAGTGGGACGAGCTCTCGACCACGCTGAACTTTTTCTCTCCAGAGATCATGGCAAGCTTGTGATTAGGTCGCAAAGCTTATGCCTGGCCAAACCACCCAAATTCCTGAGTCCTGGCGCATCTTTTCAGACCGAGGATTTTGGCGAAGTGGATGGTGAGGGTTATTGGAAGATAACGGGAAGGGGGGACAGGCTAATCGTCTGCGGCGGAGAAAACCTGGACCCTTGCCTTGCGGAAAGCGTCATTCTCCAGACGGGTATGGTTGAAGAGTGCGTCGTTGTAGGTGTCGAGGACGAAGAGTGGGGGAGAGTGGCAAAGGCTTACGTAACGCCTTCGACCGTCGACCTGAAGGTATTGGAGCGGGCTTGCAAAGAAAAACTACCGCCCATTAATCGTCCCAAGCAATGGTCGGCTGTCGAGGCGTTGCCTCTCACCGAGATGGGCAAGCCCCGCATTTGACTCAGATTTCGTCGACGATCTTATCGGCCAATCCGTATTCGATAGCCTCTTTCGCATTTAGGTAAAAGTCCCGATCCGTATCGAGCTGAATCTTTTCCAGTGGTTGCCCGGAGGTCTTGGACAGAATTCCGTTGAGCTCTTCCCTTAATTTTTCCATTTCCTCGGCTTGGATGTTGATGTCGACCGCGGCAGCAACCATGCGCCCGGTAATAAGCGGTTGGTGGATAAGAACCCTCGAGTGGGGATAGAGGAAACGCTGTCCCTTGGTAGCTCCGCAAAGGAGGATCGATCCCATGCTGGCGGCCATGCCCGTAACGACAACCTTGATGGGTGAGCTGATGAGCTGCATGGTATCGAAAATGGCCATGCCGGCCGTAATTGAGCCTCCCGGTGAATTGATATAGAAAGTGATTTCCTTTCCGGGGTCCGAAGATTCGAGAAAAAGCAGCTTTTCAGTCAAGTCCCTTGCGGAACGGTCACTGACTTCCCCCCATAGAAATATTTTCCGCTGATCGAGGAACTTGCTTTGAATCATTTCGGTGACGGAGTCACGCTTCTTGTCTTTATCTTCACTCATGAGATGTTAATGGATATCGAAATTAGTCGCTGGAGTCGAGCATCCGAATGCGCCGGAGGTGCCTTCCTCCCTCAAAACTTTCATTAAGCCAGGCGTCGACGATTTTGAGGGCAAGCTCTTGAGAAATTTGTCGCTGACCGAGTGATAGGACGTTGGCGTCGTTGTGCTGCTTGGCCAGTTTGGCGGTCTCCACGGACCAGCAAAGAGCGCACCTTACGCCTTTGACCTTGTTGGCGGCCATGGCTTCGCCATTACCGCTGCCTCCAAGGACGATGCCAAGGTCGCACAGCCCTTCCGCCACCGCTTCCGCAGCGGGGCGGACATAGGCGGGGTAGTCTACGGACTCTTCGGAAAAGGTTCCGAAATCCTTCGTTTGATAGCCCTTTTCAAGCAGGAATAGGTTGATGGCCTCCTTGTGAGTATAACCAGCATGATCGGTTCCCAAGGCTATGCGCAGGGTGTTCTTTTCATTGGTCATTTCCTGCCTAGCTTGATTAGGATTAAGGATGAAGAGGACAAGCAGAAAACCAACAAGAACTCAAATAAGTCCCAGTTCCATTTTCCCTTCTTCCGAAATCAGGTCCTGCGTCCAGGGCGGGTCCCAGACGATTTCAACCTCCGCATCGTCGATTCCGGGAAGCTCTAGAACCTTGCCTTTGACGTCCTCGGCAATGACCGGCCCCATTCCGCAACCCGGGGCGGTGAGGGTAAGATCCACGAAGGCGATCCTTCCCCGATCCGCAACGTCCTCGATCTCCACGCGATAGATCAACCCCAAGTCCACCACGTTGACCGGAATCTCGGGGTCAAAGACGGTTTTGAGGTTTTCCTTGATTTGCTCAGCATCGGCCGGGGTCTGGTCCGAGTGGTCTTCCCGATTGGTAGTTTCAGCCGAATCCTCGCCTAGAGCGTCGGCATCCTTGGCGGCTATCCTGTACATGCCTTCCAAGGTCATCACCGTAAAGTTTCCACCCAGACGGTGGGTTATGGTTACTTTGTCTCCCTTGGCGAGAGTGAATTCCTCGCCATGTGGGATCAAGGTAGCGCAAACGTCACGCGTCAATTCGATCTCTGTTTCTGAAGTCGACATGTTTAGCGGTTTTTCAGGTGTCAAAGGAATTGGAAATCGATTCCCTGACCGACTCCAGTTGGTCCTTGATGCGGATTTTTTCGATCACCTCCTCGAAGAACCCAAGGACGATCAGTCTTTCGGCAGTGGAACGAGGAATTCCCCTGCTAAGGAGATAAAAAAGCTCTTGCTCGTCAATTTTGCTGGTCGTGGCTCCGTGGCTGCATTTGACGTCGTTAGCCAAGATCTCAAGACCGGGAAGAGAGTCAGCCTTCGCCGTGTCGCTCAAGAGCAGGTTGCGATTACTTTGGTAGGCATTGGTGGAGCCGGCTCCGTTTTCAACCTTGATCAATCCGGAAAAGACGGACTTGGCTTGATCGAGCAAAGCATTCTTGAAGGTGAGGCTGCTTTTACCATTAGGGGCGAGGTGGTGCTGCATCGTCCTTTGGTCGAACAACTGTTTTCCGCGTCCGAGCGCGAGCGAGGAAATGTCGAACTCAGCACCTTCTCCGGATAGGCAACCTTTGGATTCGACCCGAGTTTGTGCCGATCCGAGATGAACGGCAACGTTGGATAAATGGGCATCGGCGCAAACCTCAAAGTTTTCAAGGTTGTGAAAGGTGCTCTGGCTATTCAGTTCTTGAATCAAGATTCTTTCGATTCTGGATCCTTCCCCTGCCTTGATCATGGTAAGGTTGGTGAAGAAACCGTTGGAGTCCCCTACGGACGAGCTTAGTCGCTCTATGAGGGTAAGTTTGGAATACGGTTCCAATTCTATGAGATTGAGGTGAAACCTGGCGAGATTCTCGCCTCCGGGATTGTGTTCTATGAAAAGGGGTTCCTTGACGGTAGCGTCTCGGTTTGTCTTGAGGTAGAAACCTGCCTCGAAAAATGCCCTTGCAAAGTGAAAGCTTTCATCGGCGCCCAAACCCGGTCCGGAGAATTCTTGCAATCCGCCAAGTAGGTCCGGTTCCTCAAGGATCACTTTATCCAGTTTCCTTAGGCAGACTCCTTCACTAGGATCGGAGGACTCAAAGGAAATGCTTTCCTCGGAGCTGTCCAAGCCGTTAACCTTGGAGAATCCGAGGCGACTCTTTTGAGAAAAACGCCAACGTTCATCCCTCAAGGGCGAGGCAAGTTTGCATGCCTTTTCCCAGTTTTCCTTGCGGAAGTCTGCGAACCATCCGGGTTCCCAAGACCTCTCGCTGGCAAAATCGTCGAAGAAGGTCCTGTCGGAAAGGATCGAAGATTCAGAATGCGTGACTGGAGAGGGAATACTCATGAATGAAGGAGGCAGAGGGTCAGCCGACAGAGCCTTCCATTTCCAAATCGATGAGTCTTTTGAGTTCCACGCTGTATTCCATGGGGAATTCCCTGATCAGGTCATTGACGAAACCATTTACGCACAAGCTCATTGCCTCGGGTTCACTCATGCCTCTTTGTTGCATGTAGAAAATCTGCTCGGCGCTTACTTTTGATACGCTGGCTTCGTGTTGAACGGAGTTGTCGCGCCCTCGAACGGTAATGGCAGGATAGGTGTCAGTTTCGCTCTCCGCGTTGATTAGCAGCGCATCACATTCGGTATTGTTTTTGCAATGGCTGGGGCGTCCGGGCATTTCCACTAGTCCGCGGTAGGAAGAGCGCCCTTTCCCAATGGAAATCGACTTGGCTATGACGTTGCTGGTCGTTTCACTCGCAGCGTGTACCATTTTGGCGCCCGTATCTTGGTGCTGTCCGTCGTTGGCCAAAGCGATGGAAAGAACTTCTCCGCGGGCTTTTCTTCCCTTCAGGATGACTCCGGGGTATTTCATGGTCAGCCTGGAACCTATGTTGCAGTCGATCCAGCGAACTTCGGCCTCTTCTTCGGCAAGGGCTCGCTTGGTCACCAGGTTGAAAACGTTGTTCGACCAGTTTTGGACCGTGATGTACTGAATCTTGGCCCCCTTCAGGGCAACCAGTTCAACTACTGCGCTGTGTAGAGTGGAAGTTTCGAACTTAGGGGCCGTGCATCCCTCCATGTAAGTTATTTCGGCGCCTTCGTCGGCAATGATCAAGGTGCGTTCGAATTGTCCGAAGTTCTCCGCATTGATTCTGAAGTAGGCCTGGAGGGGTTGCTCAAGTTTGACCCCGGGGGGAACGTAGATGAAGCTTCCTCCACTAAAAACGGCGCTGTTAAGAGCGGAAAACTTGTTGTCTGAAGTCGGTATGACCTTGCCGAACCATTTTTTGAAAACCTCCGGGTACTCTTTGAGTCCCTCGGTTGAGCCCATGAAAAGCACGCCCTTCTCCTCTAGGTCGTCTTTCATCCTTGAGTAAGCCGCTTCACTGTCGAACTGCGCTTCCACGCCGGCAAGAAACTTTCTCTCCTGTTCCGGAATGCCGAGCCTTTCAAAAGTATTCTTCACGTCGTCCGGAACTTCCTCCCAGGTCCTGCTGGGCTTTTGTCCTTTCGATAAGTAGTACCTAATCTGATCGAAATTGATGTTTTCCAAGTCCTTGGAGGCCCAGTGCGTAGGAAGGGGTTTGCCTTCGAAAGCAGCTAGCGCCTTGAGCCTGAAGTCCAGCAACCAGGGTTCCTCATCCTTGACGCCCGAGACGTACTTGACTACATCTTCGGAAAGACCGACTCCCGCATCATACGCGTAATCCGTCTCGAAGTGGAAATTCCCCTTTTCCCTATCTACGGCTATCTGGTTGGAGGTGCTCATTTCTTCTGGAAGGAGTCTTGTCGATGCCTTCAGGCGGCTACTTCGTTTCGAATCCAGTCGTAACCTCTTTGCTCAAGTTCGAGGGCCAGATCCTTGTCGCCCGAAAGGACGACCTTTCCTTCCCACATGACGTGAACCTTGTCCGGTACGATGTATTCTAGCAGACGTTGATAATGGGTGATGACCAGCATTCCTCTTTCGGGTCCTTTCATGCGGTTGACTCCAAGGGAGACCTCGCGCAATGCATCAATGTCCAGCCCGCTGTCCGTTTCGTCGAGGATGCAGTAGCGTGGCTCGAGCATGGACATTTGAAGAATCTCACACCTCTTCTTTTCACCACCGGAAAACCCTTCGTTTAGTGAGCGAGAAGTGAAGGTACGGTCCATTCCCAGCTCATCCATCTTTTCATAGAGTTGCTTGTAGTAATCGACAGCCTTGACGCTTTCACCCTCGGGCAAACGGGCTTGGAGCGCTGCGCGAATGAAGTTCGCAATGCTAATGCCGGGAACCTCGATGGGGTATTGGAATGCTAGGAACAGACCCATACGGGCAATTTCATCGGGAGAGAGTCCAAGCAGTTCGATGCCTTCCAGTCTGGCGCTTCCACCCGTAACCTCGTAGTCCGGGTGACCTGCGAGGACTTTTGAGAGCGTGCTTTTGCCGCTCCCGTTGGGTCCCATGACGGCGTGAACTTCACCGGCGGGAAGATCAAGATTCAGGTTGTCCAGGATGGCTTTTCCTTCGATGGAAGCGGAGAGGTTATTTATGTTGAGGGAACTCACTATGAGTAGTTGGAAGTGATGTCGGATCAGGAATGGTTTTTCTTATCGGTAGAACCGATGAAGGAGAGGTCGAAGTTTTCGGCCGTGAACCCCTTTGGCAAAGACGACTCAAGAGAGGCTACTACCTTAGGGTCCATGGGTATGTCGTGGATTTTCCCGGTACGGTTGCACTTGAAGTGAGCATGTGGGGTCAGGTTGGGGCAAAAACGTGAGGGGGATCGGTCCAAGTTGACTTGCCTGACCAGCCCGCAGTCGACGAGGGCGTCCAGGCAGTTGTACACGGTGGCTAGCGAAATAGTGGGTAGGTTACGACGAACCCTAAGCAGAATCTCGTCCGCATTGGGATGATCCTTTTTACCCAATATGGTCTCATAAACACAGGTTCGCTGACGAGTAGGACGAAGCCCTTTGCTCTTGAGGGCCGAGTGCAAACCTTTCCTGTCCTTGTCATTCATAGTGTAAGTCGTACCAAGTTAATGATATCGGGAAAATAAAAATTCCTCAACACAAAAATGGAATTATTCTAATTCCAAAAAAAGGCCAGGCAAAGAACCGGGGCCATTTGCAAAAATAGGAGAACCTCTAGTAGTCGGTAAAGGTAAACAGACCCCAGAGAAAAGTCGTCTTGTTTCCGCTAAAGTCTTTACGATACCATAATTCTTCGGACCTGAGGTGCATAGTCCCGGTTTCAATCGGAGCAAAAGAATCGGGCGAGTGAGTCAATGCGCCTGCGACGTTAACGTTTTTGGAAAGGTACTTTTGGGCGCCTGGAAAGATTTTGCATCCCGTAGAGAAGAAACAGGTGCATAAAAGCAGGGCGAGGGCCAGAGACTTTTGTGCGTTGAGGGAAGAGGCTTTCATTTCGAGAATTCAAAGGTGGTATCCGAAGCGAGTCAATTCGCAAACTCAACTATCCATCTCGGAGTTCATAGTTGAACCAGAGCGTCATTTTCAATATGATCGGAAGCTTTATTTACAAATCATATGGCAAAGGAAAGCAGCCTGATCGAGGAAATCGTTTCACTTGCAAAGCGGAGAGGATTCGTCTTCCAGTCGTCTGAAATCTACGGCGGCTTGAATGGATTCTTCGACTATGGACCTCTCGGGGTTGAACTAAGGAAGAACATCAAGGACGCTTGGTGGGAGGATATGGTTCGCCGACGGGACGACATGGTCGGACTGGATTCGGGAATCATCATGAATCCGAAGATATGGGAGGCATCGGGTCACGTGGATGGATTTACTGATCCAATGGTGGACTGCAAGGATTCCAAAATGCGTTATCGCGCGGATCAGCTTTTTGCCGCCGAGGTGAAGGTGGATGGAGCGAGTCTCGGATGGGTTTCTCTGCTGGAGTCCGAGAAGATGGAGGAGGAAGCCCTCGCCTTGGCTGAATCCATGAAAAGAAAGACGGCGACGCAGGGGACCCTTGAGATGCTTTCACTCAGGCCCTATGACGAACTTGATGCGGACGAGCAGGCACTCGTGCCTTCGCCGGCAACGGGTAAAGTTGGCTCGCTGACCCCTCCACGAGAATTCAATATGATGTTTGAGACTCATGTGGGTGCCTTGAGGGATGCTTCCTCGGTGTGCTACCTTCGTCCGGAAACCGCCCAGGGAATCTTTGCAAACTTCAAGAACGTAGTGGATACGGGCCGGGTGAAGGTTCCGTTTGGCATCGCTCAGATCGGAAAAGCCTTCCGTAACGAGATTACGCCCCGTAACTTCATCTTTCGGTCTCGGGAGTTCGAGCAAATGGAAATTGAATATTTTATTCCCCCCGGAGAAGACGAATGGCCGAAATATCATCGTGAATGGATCGACGTCAGGAAGGCTTGGTTCGCGGGGATCGGCTTGACGAATGACTTTCTGGGCGAAGAGGTTCACCCCAAGGAGAAACTTGCCCATTATGCCAAGGCTTGTACCGACATTACCTTTAAGTTCCCCTTCGGTGAGCATGAACTCGAGGGAATTGCCGCCCGAGGGAATTTCGACCTCAGTCAGCACCAAGAGCATTCCGGGAAAAACCTCGAGTACTTCGACGAAAGCCTAAAGAGCAAGTACCTGCCTCACGTCATCGAGCCGAGCTTAGGCGTGGATCGGACCTTTCTTGCGGTGCTCTGTTCCGCCTATCTTATAGACGAGATCGAGGGCGAGAAGCGGACCTTACTGAGTTTTCATCCCAGGGTAGCACCAGTCAAGGCAGGTGTTTTCCCGCTCGTCAAGAACAAACCCGAGCTTGTTAAGCGGGCAAGGGATCTTTACCAACGACTGCAGAAGAAATGGAACGTCGTCTACGATCAGGGCGGAGCCATCGGGCGGCGCTATCGTAGGATCGACGAGATTGGCGTTCCCTTTGGGCTGACTGTTGATTTCGAGACTATCGAGGGAGACGGTTCGATCACCGTTCGCGATCGCGACTCGACTAAGCAGGAAAGACTTTCCGAGGAAGAGGCGTTGGCTTTTCTTGAGGAGAGGATCAACCCCTAGCTACTTTCCTTCCAGTCCTGCAATTCCATCTGGAGGTGCCTTTGCCCGTTCCAGAAGTTCCATTTTAGGCGGAAAGCCAGATCGAGGTTGCGGTCGGCCGGCGGGATACGGTCCGCCATTTTCCAAGCGATTCCGGAAACCGAGACCGATCCGTTGTGCACGGAAAATTGAAAATGATTGCCGGTGCCGACCTTCCTGGGCTTCTGGGCTAGCCTAACCCCATTAAGGGCAAGGATCGGCTCTGGGTTTTCCTGTCCGTAGGGAGCCAATGCGGACAATTCGCGGAGAAGTTCGGGCCTGAGTTCATCTTGTTCAATGGTCGCGGAAATCTTCAGGGTGGGGATTGCAGCCTTTTCGTCGGTCAAGGCTTCAATCGATTTGAGGAATGCCTCCGTGAAGGCTTCTAGGTTTTCCTTTTCCAGTGAAAGTCCAACCGCGACGGGATGTCCTCCCCAATGTGTAAGCAGTTCTTTGCAGGACGATAGGGCATCGACTAGGTTTACGCCTTGAACTCCTCTGCCCGAACCCCTGAGGGATCCGTCTTCCGCCTCGGCCAGCACGATGCAGGCTTTACCAAGGGAGTGGGACATTTTTCCCGCAACGATGCCTACGACTCCCGGGTTCCATGCATCCCCGCTTCCGCACGCCACGACGGCGGGGTGATCGGAAAATCTCTGCTCCCCCTGAATAAGGGCTTCTTCGGTTAATCTTGCCTCGATTTCCTTACGCTCCTCGTTGTAGGCATTCATTTGCTTTGCCAGCTTCCTGCATTCGGCCATATCGGTCTTAAGCATCAGGGAAGAGGCCACCTCGGCGTCATCGAGCCTTCCACAGGCGTTGATCCTGGGGGCAAGCTTGAAAGTAACGTCCTCGCTTTCGGGTGGGAAATCAGTGTTGACGCCGGATTCATCAAGCAAAGCCCTTAAGCCGGGACTTGGGTGCTTGCCTAGGTGCTTCAGCCCGAACCGAGCGAGAATTCTGTTTTCCTTGATCAATGGTACGAGGTCGGCAATGGTACCCATGGCGGAGAGGGACAGGCTTTCCTTTGGGTCTATCTCAAAGGCTCGTTCGGCCTTCTTGTCTCGAAGATGCTTGAGAAGTCCGTGGACCAGCTTGAAGGCTAGGCCGGCCGTGCTCATGTTTCTCCATGGTTCTCCCGTGTCTGGATGTAGATGGGGGTTAAGCATGATCGCTTTGGGCAACTCTCCCTTCGCCTGATGGTGGTCGACGATAATCAAGTCTATACCGAGGTCGTTGAGTTCATCCGCTTCGAGGCAGGAGTTGGTTCCGCAATCCAAGGCTATGACAAGCTTGAAATTCCCCATGCCTAGACCTCTTTCAAGGACCTCGGAGGTCAGGCCGTATCCCTCGTCCTTTCTTCTTGGGATTACGTGCGACGTATTTGCACCGAGCTTGAGGAGGGTTTGTTCGACGATGACCGTGGAGGTGATTCCATCGACGTCGTAATCTCCAACCAGAAGGATTGCCTCTCCCAGTTCCAGAGCAAGTGCGATCCGCAAAGACGCTTCCTCCAGTCCCGGCAAATCAAAGGGGTCGGAGAGATGAGCGAGCTTGGGTTCTAGAAAGTTTTTTGCGTCATCCGGGGTCTCGATCCCCCTGCCGACCAAGATTTTGGCCAAAAGGCCGGAGATGGAAAGCGAGCGACTTAATTGATCGGTCTTTTCTCCATCAACCTGCTCTTCAATCCAGAGCATGGGATCGGTTTGCTGGGCTGGGAAGGCTAGATGCGTTCAATCTCGGCTAGCTCTTGGCCTTGGAGGTTGAGGTTTGCCAATCGTACTTGGGCAGAATTTCACCCTCCTCAACATGCTTTCTGTCACCCCTATGCCAGAAGTAGAAAACCGGGCTGGCTATGAATATGGATGAGAAAGTGCCGGTGAGAATACCAATGACGAAGACAAATGCGAAGTCGTTGATCACGCCGGCCCCGAAAACCCAAAGCGAGACCGCAGCCAAAAGCGTCGTTATGCTGGTCAGGATGGAGCGGGAAAGCACCCTGTTGACGGCAATGATGATGACCTTACTCAACTTGGTCACCGGATTCATTTCAAGTTCTTCGCGGATCCGATCGAAAACCAC
>CEUU01014306.1_pt1 | contig 28493 bp, 22 predicted proteins | sample 531321 | NCBI WGS metagenome assembly CEUU01 (sample SAMEA2622658, study PRJEB7988) | marine metagenome | isolation source: saline water (ENVO:00002010), including
GGCGGAAGCCACCAAGGCGGCTGGCGAATACGAGTTGCGGGCCTTCTCCACGGACGGAGGGAAGGTAAAGGCGGCCCAAGCCAAGATTGCCAAGGCGGAAAAAAAGCTGACCGAGGCAAAGGAAGGCAAGTCGACCTATGCTCCCCCACGCGTATCGAGGAAAGCGCTCGAAACCCCCGCCCACAAGGAACCTCAGTATTCCGCTACTTATCCTGAAACCAGCACTGGGCGCCGTCTGGCCCTGGCCCGCTGGATGACCTCTCCGAAAAACCCGCTCACTGCACGCGTCATCGTCAACCACGTCTGGCTCCGCCATTTTGGTGAACCACTGGTGGAAACGGTGGACGACTTCGGCCTGCGGACCAAGTCGCCAACCCAACAGTCTTTGCTCGATCACCTGGCCGCCGACTTCATGCAAAACGGCTGGAGCTTCCGCCACCTGCACCGGTTAATCGTCACCTCGAAAACCTACCAGTTGCGTAGCTCTACTGCCGACGCCGACGCCAAGACTCTGGCCGCCGACCCCGATAACCAATTTTACTGGCGCATGAACGCCCGTCGCATGGAATCGCAGGTGGTACGCGACAGCTTGCTTCATCTGGCGGGCGTCCTCGACCTGACCCAGGGAGGACCTTCCATCAAACCCGGCGACACCGTTCGCCGACGCAGCCTCTACTTCAAGCATTCGCGAGACCATCAGGACAAATTCCTTAAGACCTTCGACGATGCCGACCATCTCCAGTGCTACCGGCGGACCGAGAGCGTTGCGCCGCAACAGGCTCTGGCCCTCTCCAACTCCAAACTGACCATCGAAATGGCGGGGGAAATTGCGGGACGGGTGGAAAACGAGGATTTCGTGAAGGGCGTGTTTGAGCTGCTCCTCGGACGCGATCCGAATGCCGCCGAACGCCTGGAATGCGAGACGGCGCTGGCAGACTTCGAAGCCGTCGCAACAAAGGCGAAGAAGGCCAACCCCGCCCAACGAGCCCGCCGCGGACTCGTCCATGCCTTGCTTAACCACAACGATTTTGTTTCGATCAGGTAAAGGATGGACATGAATCGCAGATTGTTTCTAGGGCGCTCGGGACTGGGTTTCGGTTCCCTCGCGCTGTCCACCATGCTCCGCGGGGCGGAATTGGGCGTGAACGGACTGCCACAAGTTGCCCCCAAGGCAAAAAGCGTGATTTGGCTTTTCATGCGCGGCGGCGTGAGCCACATGGAGAGCTTCGATCCGAAACCGGCCCTCAATGAACTTTCAGGCAAGTCAATCGGAGAGACGGAATTCAAGTACGTTCAGGATCCCGAACTGCTGAAGAAGGTCAGGGTAGTGGTCGTGAACGATGCCAACGGCCAGCAACGCAACAAACTATATCCTCTCCAGGTGGGCTACAAGAAATACGGCCAAAGTGGTATCGAAGTCAGCGACTGGTTTCCCCATGTCGGAGGCTGTATCGACGATATCGCCGTCATCCGTTCGATGTGGACGACCGACGACAACCACGGTGCCCAAGTCCAGTTCCACTCCGGCCGCCACATGCTCGACCCACGTGTGCCCACCATCGGTGCCTGGATCAACTGGGGCCTCGGCACCTTGAACGAGAACCTTCCGCAGTTCATCGGCATGGGCCCGCGCTTCTTCGACCGCAGTGACGGGCACTACCTCGGGCCGGCCTATGACGAGGTGAAATTGAAAATCGACCCGAGGAACCCGCTAGACTACGCCAAACCACAGGGCGACCTCACCGCGGAAGAGCAACGCATTGGCTTCGGCCTGGTCAATCGGCTCAACCGCCTGAGTCTCCACCGTCATCCGGACGACGCCAAACTGGATGCCCGAATCAAGTCCTACGAATTGGCCTACCGAATGCAGACATCAGTGCCCGGCGTGGTGAACTTCGACAAGGAAACCGAGGCAACCAAGAAACTCTATGGATTCGACCAAAAGGAGACTCGGCCCTTTGGCCAGCAACTGCTCGCGGCCCGGCGGTTCGTGGAACGCGGAGTACGCTTCATCCAAATCATGCATGGCGACGGTGCGGCGGGTGCTTGGGACCAGCACTCCAACCTCAAGTCCGGCCACACCAAGCTAGCCATGCAGGTCGACCGACCCATCGCCGGTCTCTTGAAGGATCTCAAGTCGCGCGGCCTGCTCGACGAAACCCTCGTCGTCTTCGCCACCGAGTTCGGGCGCACTCCAGGATCCCAGGGCGCAAACGGACGCGACCACCACCCCTACGCCTTCAGCATCTGGATGGCGGGCGGGGGGATCAAGGGCGGCGTGACCCATGGGGCCACCGACGACATCGGCTTCCATCCGACCGAGAACCCCCACTACGTCACCGACGCGCATGCCACCATCCTGCACCAGCTTGGCCTCGATCCACACGCCATGGAAGTCCCAGGACACAAGCGCCTCGAAATGGACTTCGGCCACCCCATCAAAGAAATCATCGCCTGAGACGAAAGGTCTATGAACTCTTTATCAGAGCTCATTCCCAAGTGGAAGCCATCACAACCCCTGACCACCAGTTACCAAGTCCTCATGGAGCCTCCGGTCATCGCCGGCCACGACTTTTGGCGTTCCGAGACGGGAACCATCGTCTGCTAAGACCTGCGGAAGGAAAAAAATAACAGATCCTAATTTTTTAGAACTCGACAAATGGAGCGAATAGCTAACCTAGTTGAGAATAGTACGAAAATTGTTACGATTTGCTCTAATGAAACCTTTTAAATGCATAATAGCTTTCTTTTTGATGACCTGCTTGGCTTGGCATACATCCGTCCTCGCCAAGGAAACGAAGGGTCTCAAGTCATGGGAAAAGAAAGTTCCAGAATCCAAGCAGGATCTACTGTCCATTCAGGCCAAGTTGCAGGCCACCCTGAAAAATGCCAAGCAAGCGGTTGTGGCGATCCAGAGCGGAGGAGGTTCCGGCAGTGGTGTGATCGTAAGCAGGGAAGGGCTGGTATTGACGGCAGGCCATATTTCGGGAAGACCCGGCCGCAGCGTCAAAATAGTGCTCCCGGATGGGCGGAGGGTCGATGCCGTTACCATGGGAGGTTCCGAAATATCGGATTCCGGAATGTGCAAGATCAAGCAGGATGGGGAGTGGCCGTTTGCTCCGATGGCTGCAAAAGGGAAATCACAAGTAGGGGATTGGTGCTTTGCCCTCGGACACCCGGGAGGGTTTATGGCAAAACGCGGCATGGTCACCAGAATCGGGCGCGTCATTGACAAGCAATATGCAACCTTGCGAACGGATTGCCGACTGCTCGGCGGAGATTCCGGCGGACCCTTGTTCAACCTAGACGGCGAAGTCATCGGGATTCACAGCCGGATCGCGAAGTATGACGACGCCAATTTCCACGCTCCTATCGAAAGCTACCTCGAGCACTGGGACGTTTTCAACGAGGGAACAATGATTTCCCGCAGAGAACTGCAAAAAGGAGGTTTTCTGGGTGTTGGCACGATGGAAACCGAGGACGGATTGAGGATTATGAGCTTAGTCAACGAATCAGCGGCTCAAAAGGGAGGCATTCTTAAATCGGACGTCATAACCGCCATCGATGGAGAACCGATCGACAGCCAGGAAGAACTTATCATCGTGGTCGGCTCAAAGGAACCGGGCGATGAAGTGTTGATTGACCTGAGGCGCGGCAAGAAGGACTTAAGCATTAGCCTCGAATTGGGCAAACGCCCCGAATAATCATGCGTACTTACATAGATCGGCTCAGTAATTTTCTTTCTACTTTTTGTCTGTGCCTGACCATTTCGTCGGCACCCTTGGCGGCCAACGACCGACTGCCTGTAGAACAGCGCCGAAACGGCAGTGAAACCTTGAAGGCCTTCGAGGAATCCTCAAAAGCAAGTCTCAGCTCAACTGTTCGACTCCTTGGCAAGGGTCGTACACTTGCCTTGGGTACGATCGTGAGCCGGAAAGGACACATTGTGACCAAAGCCAGTTCTTCCATAGAAGCTGAAGAGGCCATCCTGGTCGATGGCACCCGTTACAAGGTTCAAGCCAAGGGTAAGGACAAAGCCACGGATTTGGCCGTATTCAAGATCAAGGGCGCCAAAAAGCTGACCCCTGTTTCTTGGTCCAAGGAAGAAGAGCCAGGAGAAGGCTCCTGGTTGGTTTCGGCTGACTACAACCTGAAACGACTGAAGGTAGGTGTCGTCGGAGCCAAAGGCCGACCTATCGACAGAGTTGGCGGAGTTATCGGGGTGATTCTGGGACAGGATGGCGTGGATTTGGGTGGCATACTGATCCAACAGGTAATGCCCCGCTCCGCCGGTGCTGCAGCAGGACTGGAAAAAGGTGACGTCGTAACGAACGTGGGAGGCCAAGAGGTTACCGACCGAGAGAAAATGATCGAGTTGGTCGGATCCAATGATCCCGGGGACGTCGTTGTAATCAAGGTGAAACGGGGTAACAGCATGCTTTCTTTTCGCGTGACCTTGGGTCACCGTTCCGTCGTCTTCGACATGATGAACCGCAACGCCAGAATGAGCGGCCCCGTTTCCAAGCGAAAGGACAATTTCCCTATGATCATCCAACACGACGTCTCCCTTCCTCCCAATGCCATGGGAGGGGCTGTTCTGGATCTGAATGGAAAAGCTCTGGGCATCAACGTGGCGCGGGTGGACCGTGTCACGACCTATGCTCTCCCGTCCCAATTGGTCCGCGTGACCCTCGAAAAACTTCGTCGCTCAAAACACAAAAGCGAGTAACTCCTTTTGAGTTCCGGATAGTTCACCCCTTCCGGATCTGGCATCCGATAAACTCCGCCGCAACGCCGAGAGAAGTAGCTTGTTTCTGGTTGGTTTGACAGCCCTCGATTACGTCCTCCAGTCGCAAAATCAAAAAAATCCCTTGACCCCACAAGGAGTTGGGCAACCCATAGGACCCACCTATTTAAAGTTTAGATTAATTCAATTTCGGTAATCCCCTGCGGAACCTTTCTCTGACTTTATTACAAATCATGAGCCCAAGACCAACCAACCCCGCCCTCATCGTATTTCTTTGCGCCGTCCTTGCCATTGGGGCAAAGGCATCCGGCGACTGGCCCCTCTGGCGCGGACCCGGCCAGGACGGCAAGGCCTCTCAAGGGCAGGATTTGCCCGACGAATGGAGTGAGGCCAGGAACGTCTTATGGAAGGCTGAAATTGAGGGGCGTGGCCACGGTTCTCCGATCGTTGTTGGCAACCGGGTCGTCCTGCCCACCTCCGACGAGCAAAAGAAGACCCAGAGCGTTCTTTGCCTGGACCGCGCAACGGGCAAGCTCCACTGGACGGCCCGAATCCATGAGGGCGGGTTCATGAAGCTGAACAAAAAGGGCACCCATGCCTCCGGATCCCTCGCCTGCGACGGCAACCGTCTATACGTCAATTTCCTCAACGCGGGAGCCGCCCATACCACCGCCCTTTCCCTAAAAGGCAAAATGCTTTGGCAGACCAGGATCACCGACTACGTCGTCCACCAGGCTTACGCCTCCTCCCCTGCCCTCCACGGCGAGAACCTCCTCTTGGTAGCCGCCGACAACAAGAAGAAGGGAGCCATCGCTTGCCTGAACCGGGCGGATGGGAAGATCATTTGGAAAGTCGGCCGACCCCAAAAACCCAATTATGCGTCCCCCGTAATATTCGAGTTGGACGGGCGCCAGCAGCTCATCATGACCGGTTGCGACTTGGTTTCCTCCTACAACCCCTTAACGGGCAAAAAACTTTGGGAGATCAAGGGAGCCACTACCGAATGCGTAACCACCACCGTGACGGACGGCATTCACGTATACTCCTCGGGCGGTTACCCCAAGAACCACGTCTCGGCCATCCGGGCGGATGGCTCGGGCAAGGTCGTCTGGCGAAACAAGGTTCGCGTCTACGTACCCTCGATGATCGTCCACCAGGGCCACCTCTACGCCATCGCCGACGCCGGCGTCCTTTATTGCTGGAAGAGCGACACGGGAGAGGAAAAGTGGAAGGGACGCCTCGGAGGCACCTTCAGCGCCTCCCTCGCCCTGGCGGACGGAAAGCTTTATGCCGCCAACGAGGCGGGCGACTGCTTCGTGGCGGAGGCTTCCGCGAAGGCATTCAAGCTGCTGGCCAAGAACAAGCTGGGGGACGAGATCTTCGCCTCCCCCGTAATCTGCGGACAACGACTCTTCCTAAGGACGGCTCACCGCTCGGGATCCGAGCGGCAAGAGTTCCTCTACTGCATCGGGAAAAAATAGGTGGCCGCAGACTCAGGCCCGACCGGGGAACTCGTGAAAATCATCCAGGTAGGCCTCGATCACCTCTTCCAAACTTGAATCGGCGCTCATGCCGAGGGCTTCCGCCCTCTTTGATTCGGTCCCGATGGGCCAGCCTTCCACCACCTCGATCACGAGTGGATCCGGTTGATCGATGATCTTGCCGAGCGTGATCCCCTTTTCTTTCGCAACCCCTTGGAGGGAAGAGATCATGTCGCGCACGAGATATTGCCGGCTCGGCAGGGTCAGAACCCGGTCGTCTCCCAAGGCTTCGCCATCGCACTCCATGGCGAGGATAAAGGCTCCCACCACCTTACGGTAGCCCAAGAGCGGAACCCCCTGCTCCCGGCTCACCGGCAAGTCGAAATCGATACCGCCTAAAGGTTCGCGAAACAAGCCACTGGCAAAGCTGGAAAGAGCGGCATTGGGCTTGCCCGGCCGAATAAAGATGGTAGGCAGACGGATGGCCCGACCGTCCAGAAAGTCCTTGCGGGAGTAGTCGTTGATCATCAACTCGCCCGCCAGCTTCGTCATCCCGTAGGTGGTCTGGGGCAAGGGCTTGGTTTCGTCCCCGACCACCGGCGGGCAAGCCTCTCCTCCAAAGACCGCCAGGCTGCTCGCGAACACGATTCTTGCCCGCCCCCGTGAGTTGCGGCAGGCATCGAGGAGCTTGACCGTTCCCTCCAGGTTGACCCGAATGCAAAGGTCAAAATCGCGCTCCCCGTCACCACTCACGATGGCCGCAAGGTGAAAAAGCAAAAAATCCTCCTCCTGTGGAATGATCGAGTCGACCGCTTCGTCGGTCGACAGGTCGCCCTCGACGAAGGAAACCCAAGACGGCAAGCCCTTGCGACTCTCCTCGGGAATGCGCAGGTCCGCAGCCACGATCGAGCTGATCTTGACCTCTCCCGAGGGATGAAGGGCTAGAGTTCCCCTTTGGCAAAGTTCCCTCACGAGTTGAGTTCCGATAAACCCACCCGCTCCCGTGACGACGACCTTCATTCGCTCCCCCGTTCTTTTTCCAAGGTCTGCCGGTACCACTCGTACAGGCCGCTGTGGTCAAGCTCACCAAGTCCGTCCTCCAGCATCCGTTCCCAGAGCTCCTTGTTGGTCTTCAGCATCGGCAAGTCAAGATCACCCTGTCGAGCCACTTTGGCAGCCTCGACCAGGTCCTTCAGTTGGTTGATCGCCGTGCCACCGGGCTCGAAGTCTTCCTCGATCATCCTGAGTCCATGCTGGTCGAGAATCTTGCTTTGGGCAAAACCCCCGAGCAGAGCGCTCCGGGCTGCCTTCAGGTCGACCCCGTTTTCCCGGCACAAAAGAAAAGCTTCGCTCAAGGAGGCGATGGTCGAGGCAACGATAATCTGGTTGGCCAGCTTGGCGCATTGCCCCGCCCCGCTCGGTCCCATGTAGGTTATGGTGGCGCCCAATATTTCGAGCACGGGACGTATCGCATCCACGCTTCCCTCCAGGCCACCCGCCATGATGGTCAGGTTTGCCTCGCGGGCCCCCTTTTGTCCGCCGGAAACGGGGGCGTCTATCCAATCGGAGTCCATCCCAAGCGCCCTCTCATGCCAGGCTCTCGTGGGCTCGACCGCGGTGCTTCCCATGTCGACGATCTTTGAACCTGCGGTCAACCCCGCGAAAAGTCCGTCCTCTCCCTCCACCACCTCGGCAACGGAATCTGCATTGGGCAGGCTAAGAAAAATCAATCCGTCCCCTACCCGCTGCGCCACCTCGTGCGGACTGGAAGCAACCTCCGCCCCTTCGCCGGCCAGTTCCTCGAGAACTTGGTTACTTCGATTAAAGAGGGTTAGCCGGGCACCCGCTCTCATCAAGTGACCGGCCATGGGCTTGCCCATGTTTCCCAACCCGATGAACCCGATTCGATTGACGCTTATCGAATGCATCGGAAGAAAAGGAAATTTCTAGCTCTCCAGTCCGCGGATGGTGGACCTGGTGCTGCTGCCGAATTTCTCGGTTTTCACGCCCATGCGCCGGGCGAGAGGGACGAAGAGGTTGCAGAGCGGGGTGTTGTCGTCCGCATCGTGAGCCACGTAGGAACCGTGTTTATACCCGCCGCCGGCCACGATAATGGGTAAATTCCGCCAGTCATGAGAGGACGCATTACCAAGATTTGAACCAAAAAGGACAGCCGTATTCGTAAGGAGTGAAGAGCCGTTTTCCTTATGATTTTTCAAATCCCGCAGAAATTCGGCAAAGAGTGAAAATTCCTCTTTTTCAATAATTTCCAATTCATCAATTTTATTCTCATCCTTTCCGTGATGGGAAAGATTATGCCAATCGGTTTTGACTCCATCAATATTCGTTGGCACGGCATTGAAAGCACCCAAGGAAAAAGTAATCACGCGGGTGGAGTCAGTCTTGATCGCGAGCGTCATCAAGTCATACATCAGTTTCTGTCTGGCCAAGAGGTCGTAGCGGTCCTGAACGTCCTTAGGCTCTTCGTAGCTGACGTCCGGCTTTGGCTTCCGGGCCCACTCTTTGTTCTGATCGAGCCTGATTTCGAATTCACGAACGGAACTGAAATATTGATCGAGCTTCTCTTTATCCCTATGCCCCAAATTCGAACGCAAAGATTTGGCATCTCCCAAAATTACGTCCAAAATACTTTTTCCCCGGTTCAAGTTACTCACCTGCTGCTCGACTTCTTTTTCCGTACCTTGGACAAAAAGCTCCCGGTAAATTTTGGAAGGAGAACCTTGGCAGGGAATGGACACCCCATTGGCATCCCATGAAATGGACTGCCCTCCTCCTCCCGTCCCCAGATTCAAAGAAGGAAAGCGGGTGGAAGCGCCAATGTTTCGGGCCATGACCTGATCAATGGAAATGGTATTCCTAAAACCCGCAAGGCCTGGCCTTTCAACACCCGTCAACCAGGTAATTTCCGAAGTATGCCCGCTGCTTCCCTGCTGATTGGCATGGGAAAGGCCTGAAAAGAGCGTAAAGTCGGATCGCAAGTCATCCAATATCTCGAGGTATGGTGTGTTCTGATAATCCTTTCCTTCCTTTTCTGGAAAGAGATTGGGCCCATGAAAGCCAAGAGCCGCATTCATCGCGACGAATCTATTGGGAGATGAAGATACTTTGGGAGCTTTCCCGAAGACAGGGCTCATTGCATCAAAAAGAGGAAGAGCAAGAGCGACCCCAGCTCCCTTCAAAACGGATCTTCTCGATAGTCCCCGGAAAGTGGATATGTGAATCATGGCATTTACTTGTTCTGAAATATATTCGATGAAAGAACCGCATGCAAGAGATCTGCGGTTCTGTAGTCGTGAGCGGAACAGCTAGAAACAATGGAAGCAATTTCATCCCGATCCGAAAAGCCAAGCTCGCGACCCGTGGCAAAAGTCAAAAGTTTGGAAACGAATGCACGGGCGAGAATGGAATCATTTCCAGCAAGTTCGTCCATAAACTCATGAATGTTTTCAAAGGGCTCTCCGTCCGAAAACTTCCCGGAAGAATCCACCATGGGGCCTTTTCTGTAGCGAACGGATTGGGCCCGGACCTTGCGATCAATCCTGGGAACCGATGGATTCAATGACCGGTAAAAATCGCGGTGTCCCCCAATCGGATTGAAGGATTCCAAGGCAAAACCCAATGGGTCGAACTTGGCATGACATCCTTGACAACTTTCCATAGAGCGGTGTTTTTCCAACAAATCACGAAGAGTATCCGCTCCGCGGATATCCGGTTCGACGCCTGAAATGCCCGGGGGCGGAGGTGAAGGAGTTTGCCCTAATATTCTCTCCATTACCCAAACGCCGCGCAAAACCGGTGACGTATTGGTTCCGTTTGCCGTGACCTTGAGAATGCTGCCCTGCGTAAGCAAACCTCCCCGGGGCGAACCGTCCGGGAGGGATACCGGGCGAATCTCCGGACCAACCACCCCCTCCACTCCGTAAAGCTGAGCGAGTCGTTCATTCAGCATGGCAAAGTCAGACTTAACCAAATTGGATATAGGTAAATTTTCGAGGAACATCCTGCGCACAAAGGCGCGCGTTTCTTCAAGCATCGAATGCTTTAGGTAATGGTCGAACTCGGGAAACAAGATACGATCGGGAGAGGTGAAATCTATATTCCTCAGATCCAGCCAGTTGTCGGTAAAGTCCTCAACGAAGCGATCGAACTTTTTGTTCTTTACCAGTGCTTCGGAGTATTCCCGCAAACCGGTAACTTTTGGCTTATAGGTGGATATGTGAGAGTCATGAACGCTTCTCGTAAGGAAGAGACGGATGCGATCCTTGATTTGTCGTTCTGAAAGCCTGCCTTTTTTTTCATGGAGAAAGAGAAAGCGGGGGGAGGAAAAAAGGGCGCAGAACAAGGTCCGCATGGAAACATCTATGTTTTCTCCCTTTGCTCTTTCAGCAAAGTAGAGTTGTCGGTAAGCCTCCATTTCGTCTAATTCGATTGCTTCGCGAAAAGCCAGCCCTCCAATTCTCATCAAGAAGCGATCGATGGTTTTGTTTTCGTCTTCACAAAAAAGTTCAAACTTTGGTTTGTACCAAGACTGCTCCCGGTGACTGGGTTTAGAGGGAGGTATTTCCCTTCTTTCGATCCCGTCAAATAGAAGGTCGTATCCATAACGGGGATACCCCTCCTGCAAGGGTCCTTCAATCTCCGCGCCAAGGAATGCAAACCCGGCTCCCTCATATTCATTCACGTCGAGATGCTCAAAGCCGGGAACTCTGTAAAGGCCCTGAGGATCGAACTTGATCATATATCCATCATCCAACCATACCTTGATCTCAAAAGCGGTTGGTTCAGAGGAAACAAACTGAGGGACTGCCACTATTTCTTTCTCGCTTCCAGGCGAATAACTCTCGGTGGTCAGCAGACAGGTTATCGGTTTTTCAGACTGGTAGGCATAGCCATTGATGCGAAAGCGGTAGAGCCCGCTCTTGGTAACCCGAGACTCGCGAAGCAAACCCGTCGGATAACTTCCTCCGTAAAAATGAACAATTGCCCCGTCGTCCAATTTTTTCCACTGCTTGCCGACGTGCGCTTTCAAAGTTTGTTCCCGAAAAGAGATTTTTTTCTCTTTGCTCTGCAAGGGATGATCCACTTGCTTGACTACCTGATCGAATACCAGACCAGCCGTATGAAGATACTGTTTTAGGTGCTCCATGGACAGGCTCAACGACTCGCCCACATTGTCAAATTCATGTGATCTGCCATCTTCAGGCAAGTGGGAGCCAAGTCTCAAATTCGTGCCCATCAGGTCATTCAGGGTGTTTTCGTACTCCTTGCGGTTCAATCTCCGAAGAACCGTCCCCTTTGATGATGCATGAGCTTCAATCAGAGGTTTGCTCAAAACCCGGCTGAAATTCTCAAGCTCCTTCTCGACTGGTCTTTCCAGGACCTTTGCAGGTGGCATCTCCCCACTGATCGCGCGGTCATGGATCCGTTCCCATTTAACGAAGACTGCCGGATCATCCAACTCATCGGATAGTTCGTCCATCGCCAAACCGCCCTTTTTGGCCCCATCCCCGTGGCAGTCATAGCAATGCAGTTCGAGAAAAGGCTTCAAGGCGGCATTCCACCCCTCCGCGAAGGCGGAAGTAGCGCTGGCAAGGGCAAGTGCAAAAAGGCGCTTCATGGACCTTGGCTACCCTATCTACGAGGGCAAAGAGCAGGCAAACTCAAACGAAGGTGGAGGGGAAGGTCAGTTTCGCGACTTGCCCGTTGCGCGATGATAGGCCGACAGCTTGTCGAGGACTTTCTGGCTTGCGGTGGCGTCGCTGGTTCCCTCCCCGGGCACGAAATCTCCATAGGGCCGATCCCCCAGATTCCTGACCATGGCCGTGAGACGCCTCTTCATCTTGCGCAGTTGCCCGGCCTGAGCCCGCTCGCCGGCCAGGTTGTTCTGCGAATCAGGGTCTTCCACAAGGTTATAAAGCTGATCCGCGGAAAAGGTGCCGGGGTGGAAATCCTTGGCTCGGGAAATCCCTCCGCTCAATCCCAGAAAGGACTTGAAGGCCCGTTCCGAGCGCTTGCCGTTGGCCGAGGCGATCTGTTCATCGGTGAAGCGAAGGCTGACGTACTCCCAGTCCTTGGTCTTGATCGAACGGCCCGGCCCTTGTTCGGCATAGACGAATTCCCTCACCGAAACGCGGGGATCCCTGAACATGGGAAGCAAACTTTTTCCATCGATGCGATAGTCCTCGGGAACCTTGGCTCCGGCCAATTCGAACCAAGTGGGGACGAAGTCGGTGTTTTGAAACAACCCGAGGCTTACGGAACCCGCGGGAATAACCTTCGGCCACCGGATCAGGCAGGGGATTTCCGTTCCCCGGGTCTTGATGAGGGATCCCTTTCTTTCCGACCCGTGATCGGAAACGAAAACCACGATCGTGTTGTCGGCAATCTTAAGGGCATCGAGCTTATCGAGGATCAGTCCAAGGCTGTCGTCCATCCATAGATAGCCCGCCTCCGCTTCGGTAAGCCCGGCCTTTTGGATGCGCTTCCAGACCGATTCGCGATCGATCAGCCCCAAGGGTTTCCCAAGGTATCCTTCCCCGGTAACCAGCTCCTTTTCCATCAGGGACTTGAACCACTCGCCGTTGGGCCCATGAAGGAGCGTGGAACAGCAGTGCAGGTAAAAAGGTTCGTCCTTGTGCTCCTCGATGAATTCCAGCGCCGCCTTGGTGGTCCAGTCGGGATTATGCCCCTTGAACGGGCTCTTCAGGTTTCCCCAATAGACGTTCCTGGCCCAGGTAAATCCATTTTTACGAATCAATTCCCGTTGCAGCTTCTCGAGCTTGAACTTCCGGCGGTTGAGCTCGTCGGAATATTCGACGTTCTTGGGCACCTCAAGGTCCCCGAAAAGCGAGTCTTCCTGCCCATGGTCCATGTCGTGGACGTGATACTTCCCGACGAAGCCGGTTGCATAGCCGGCGTCCGCAAGCACCTTTCCAACGTTCATGCGGTCCGACTCGAGCCCGACGTTGAAGGCAGGCAGGGCCTGAGTTCCCTCCGGGCATTGGGCAAGAAAAGTCTTGGAGTGGGACGAACTGGCGTAGCGCCCGGTGAGGAAGGTGTAGCGAGAGGGCGTGCAGACCGTACTGGTCACGTGCGCATTATGGCAGAGCATGCCCTCTTTGGCGAGTCGGTCGAGGTTCGGCGTCAGGACCTTTCCGCCGTAGGGGCTTGTCTCGGGCTTGTCGTAGTCGTCGACCAAGAAGACGATGATATTGGGTTTTCCGTCCTTCGCCCCGAAAGACGAAAAGGCAAAGCCGCAAAGAAAGAAGATGAGGGTTCCGGCAAGGGCGTTCATGAGCTTGTTTGGATTAGGGTAAGAGTCTTCGAGAAGGATGGGTCAAGGGTTTGCTTCAAAAAGCTTCTGTTTGCTCGCCAGGACCCGCCTGAAGCCCTCGAGCCTTTCCTTATGGCCTTTCCCATGGGCAAGGTTGCTCTTTTCCTGCGGGTCCTTGCGCAGGTCGTAGAGCTCCTCCCCGTCGGGCCATTTGCCATAGCGCCAGTTCTGGTTGCGCAGGGCATAGCCGAGCTTGGGTCCCCGGGAGACCACGCTGTAGGCATACTTCTTTTTCCCCAACCTGTCGGGGTGGCTCAGAAGAGGGCGCAGGGAGGCACCCTGCAAATGATCGGGAGCCTTCAGGCCGGCCAAGTCGGCCAAGGTGGGATAGACGTCGATCAGCTCGACCATGGCTTCCGAAACGGCTCCTGCTTTCGAGAGCCCGGGCGCCCGAACGATGAAAGGCACCCTGGCCCCGACGTCGAAGAGGGTTACCTTGCCCCAGATGAAGTGATCGCCCAAGTGGTAGCCATGATCGGAAGTGAAGACCACCAAGGTCTCTTCCCAGAGGCCGTTCTTCTTGAGGGCATCGAGAACGAGGCCGAGCTGGGCGTCGATGAAACTGACGCAGGCGTGGTAGGCCTGCATGTACTCCCGGCGCAGGGGGTGGTTTTCCTTGCCCAGCTCGAAACCGAAAGCCTCGTATCTTTTCGAGATGGCCGACTTGGGAATAAAATCCCATAGGTCCGACCGGTCGGAACGGTAGGTGATCTCGTTGAGCGGATAGAGATCGAAATACTTGTCGGGGGCAAGAAAGGGAACGTGTGGCTTCTGAAGGCCCAGAGCGATGAAGAAGGGCTTGTCCCCGTAGGGCTTGCCCTCGAGCCACCGGACGACCTGGCGGGCGTTCTTGCCGTCCTTGTGCTGGGCATCAGTCAGGCCGCTTCGTCCGCGACCGGGCGGAGTCTGGGCGTCCAGCTTGGCGGATACCCCCCTTTTGAGCTCCTTCCACTTTCTCTTGTTGGGTTGTTTGTCGATCGACCCGTGCTCGGACTCGAATTTGAGGCGGGCTTCCCGGACCACCGCAAGCTCGTCGTTTTCGAAGCGGAGGGACTCGTTCCAGGCGATCTCTCCATGATCACTTTTGGCGTTGTGGAAAACCTTGCCCACTCCGGCCGTCCAGTATCCGTTTTCCTTAAAGAACTGAGGCATTGAGATCGTTCCGGGACGGGTGGTCCGGATGTCCAGGGTGTTGTTGAGGACCCGCGAGGCTTGAGGGTAAAGACCGCTCAGGAAGGAGGCCCGGGAAGGCCCGCATACCGGGTATTGGCAAAAGGCCCGGTTGAAGGTCATCGACTCCTTGGCAAACCCGGCAAGGTTGGGGGTAAGGATCGGCTCGTAGCCCGAAGTCGAAACGTGGGTATTCAGGTCGTCGCAGACCACGAAAAGAACGTTCGGCTTGGCCTGGACGGTAAGGGACGTGACGGCTGCAACGGTAAATAAAGGCAGAAATGAGTGGATCATGGGCTGGAGATTTAAAACGGTTACAAAGTTAAAAAGTTTCCCGGGGCCGGTTCAACCATTCGAGGCCACCCGGGTCTGGTAACGCTCTAGCTATTTGCTGAAGATTTTTGAGTAGAGAAGGAAGGCTAGGAAGGAGCCTGCTACCTGAGCGCAGCAGAAGGCAAGGACGTCGTCGGGGCTTATGCCGGCAAAGGTATCGGAAAAGGCCCGACCGATCGTTCCCGCAGGGTTGGCGAAGGAAGTCGAGGAGGTAAACCAGTAGGCACCGCCGATGTAAGCGGCCACCCCAGCCGCGACTTTTTCTTTGGTCGACAAAAGGATCACCAGCAGGAGCCCGAAAGTCGCGAAGATTTCGCTGACAAAAAGATTCGTACCCGATCTCGTTTTTTCAGAGAAATTAACAGGCTCGATGCCAAACATGTAGTTGGCGAGCAACACTCCGGCAATGGCCCCGGCGATCTGCAGGATTACGAAACCCGTACAAGTCTTGACCGATATTTCTCCCTTCACCCACAAGACGAAGGAAACGGCGGGGTTGAAATGAGTGCTGAATGGCTGGAGCGAACTGATCAGGAAATAAAGGGCAAAGACGGTAGCCAGCGTATTGGTAAGCAAAGTCAACTGGTCGTTTTCCGGGTTTAGCTTCTCGCCCATGATTCCCGAGCCCACCACGGCGCAAAACAAGAACGCAGTGCCCAAAAACTCTGAAACGTATTTAGCCATATGAGTCTTTAATACCAATTTTTGGATCACTTGGAAATTCGCTTTTCAAATCCCTTGCTTAAGGCATCCGGGCAGGGTCTGAACGAAGGCCTTGATTTCATCCCTGACCTTGCGGTAGCAATTCATCTGTTCTTCTTCCGACGCCCCCCCTTCAGCTATCTCGCGGGCCATTTCCGGAGGGTCCTCGAACCCGACGTGAACCACCCGGCAATCAGCAGGAAAAACCGGGCAAGTTTCGTGAGCATGCCCGCAAACGGTGACCACTACGTCGAGATCATGAGCGGCGAATTCCTTGATGTTTTCGGACCTTTGAGAAGTGATGTCCACCCCTGCCTCCGCCATGGCCTTCACCGCATGCGGATTCAACCCGTGGGTCTCGATCCCCGCCGAGTAGGCATCCACGACATCTCCCTTGAGGTGACGTGTCCACCCCTCGGCCATCTGGCTTCTACAGGAGTTACCGGTGCAAAGGAAAAGAAGTTTGAATCGGTCATTCATAACTAAAAACGAGGCTTTTGGGTCTTAAGCCAAACGTCAATCCCGATGAGATACTATTGGGGATGAAATTGGTTTTTTTACGTAAACGTGACGTTTCCGTCCGTTGATTTTTACAAACTCAAGCTATGCTAGGAAAGTCCGACAGATGGATCAACCTCAGCATCAAAACCAAAACAAACATGAAAAAAAACATCATCTTTGCTCTGCTTTGTTATTTTCTATTGGCTAATTCGTGTTTTGCCTGAGATTTGCCGAGATATCGGTATGGCAGTCGTACCTTTATGGAAGAACCTTCATTCAAATGCAACTTGCCATTTGAGTGTCCGCACCGTGAAATTGGGGGCTACTCATGACATCACGGATAAGGATATTCGTCGTGGACGACGAAAAGGACCTGACGGATCTTCTGCATTACCAATTAGGCAAGGAGGGATTCGAGGTCAAATTTTCGAACAACCCATTCGAGGCCTTGGGAAAAGCGAGGGATTTCAGTCCCGAGCTTATCATTCTCGACGTCATGATGCCGGATCTGGATGGCTTTCAACTGTTGCGCATGATTCGATCGGACAATCTCCTCCAGAAGATACCCGTCATCATGCTGACTGCAAAGTCAGGGGTGGAGCACCGGATCAAGGGCTTGGAGCAGGGAGCGGACGACTACCTTGAAAAACCATTCGATTCGCAGGAACTTATCCTTCGGATACGATCGATCTTGAAACGCTCGGCCGATCAATCAAACGACACCAGTTCACGCATCATCCTTGGCAAGCTTGTCCTGGACGAGGAGGATCACAGCATTTCCATTTCCGGGGAGAAAGTTGACTTCACCCTGACTGAATTCAAGTTGATCCACTATTTTCTAAAGAGGAAGGGGAGAGTACAAACCCGTGACAACCTGCTTCTCGGGGTTTGGAAATTCGACACCGAGGTCGAAACCCGCACCGTGGACGTTCACATCCGCAGAGTCCGCAAGAAAATTTCCGATTCCGACTTGCAGATCGAAACGATCCGCGGGGTCGGTTATCGTCTCACGGAAAAATTCGCCTAGGCAAATGTTCGTGCCGGAATGGTTGGTTGTCCTGATTGCCTGTGGTGCGGCGGTAGCGATATGCTTCGTATGGAAGGCCGGACGAAGAAAAAGCTCCAGCCGTTGGCCTGAAGGCCGTCCCAACACTCGACAAACAAACGACGAGCAAGAGCAAGCCCATCGGGACTTCGTGGCCAACGTCTCACATGAACTGCGCACCCCGGTCTCCATAATCAAGGGTTTTTCGGAAACCCTTATCGATGATTACGAGAACTTGAGCGAGAAGCAGAGAAGAAAGTTTCTTTCCAAGATTCAGCGCAATTCAGAGCGGCTCAACTCCCTGATCGAGGATTTGCTTTCCCTGGCCCGACTGGAAGCCCTGGACTTAACGCTCGACCGAAAAAAACTCGATCTATCCGAGTTGATCGGACAAATCGGAGAGGATTTCCAGACGAAAATGGGAGACGACGGACCTGTAATCTCAGTAGATCTACCCGACTCTCCGTTAATGATATCGGGGGACGCAGAAAAATTGATCAGCGTGTTCGAGAACCTTATCGAGAACGCGATCGTTCACGCCGAAAACCTATCGACCATTAAGGTGCAGGCCAAAATGGATGCGGACGGCCAGCACGTCGCCTGCAGGATCGAGGACGACGGGCAGGGAATACCGGAAGAAGAACTGGAGAGGTTGTTCGAGCGATTCTACCGGTTGGAAAAGAGCCGGTCGCGCGAACGCGGTGGCACCGGGCTGGGACTCACCATAGTAAGGGAAGTCATCGAGGCCCACCAGGGAGAGGTCGTCGCCCAGAGCAGGCTCGGAAAGGGCTCCGTCTTTTCCTTCCGGTTTCCAGCTTCAACCTAGTTAGTCAAAAGGCTCGCTCGACCGAGGAAAATCAAGGGATCTGCATTTGTTACGTAATTGTAACAAACGCGACCCAATCGCGTAACGAACGGATGGTAGGTTCGAAGAATATGAATCCAACCAAAACCATGCGCCGACCCGTAAAAACCGCAGTCGCCTTGCTTTCTTTCCTTGCTCTTTGCGGTACCGGTTTCTCCCAAAACTCCGAGGAATCCCCTTACGATGAGTTCTGGAACAAAGTGGTCATCTACGAAAACGCAGAGAATGAAACCATGAGCAAGTTTGCCATAACCGGACGACTCCAGGCAGACTACCATAGCTTTGAGAATGACGTGGACGGTTCTTCGGACGACGATTCCCAATGGCGGCGCTTGAGATTCGGATTCAAAGCCAGTTTGCTTGGAGGCATCACGTTGCATTCCGAGGCCAACATGAACCTCAATCGTCCCGAACCTCTTTACAGAAACCTTACGGATACCTATCTCTCTTGGTCCACTGATTCGGGCATGAAATTCAAAGTAGGCAAGCAATCCGCCCCTTTCACCCTGCACGGATCGACCTCATCCAAGAAGCTTTACACCTTGGAGCGTGGCAAAATTGCAAGAAACATCTGGTTTCCCAACGAATATTTTACGGGGGCTTCAATCTCCGGAAGCCGTGAAAATTGGGACTATCTCGCAGGCATTTATTCAAGTGACGAGGGTCCGGAATTCGACGAAGCCTTCGACTACGGAACTTTCGGGCTCCTTTCCCTCGCCTATAATTTCGAGGAGTCCGATTCCTTTGACGAATCCCTGGTTAGATTCGATTTCATGGTACAAGAAGAAGATCCCCTGAATCAAACGCCCGACCACAAAAATGCTTTTTCCATCGTTACAAAACTTAAAAAAGGAAAACTCAATTTTTGGGGAGACCTAAGCTTCTCCAGCGGATATGGGTCCCAAAGTGACGTCTGGGGCATCCAACTCATGCCATTTTATGATTTCACCGATCAATTGCAGGGTGTTTTCAGTTACACACACGTGGAAAGTGAAGATTCTCAAGACGTCGACGTAACTCGATACGAGCGTGATCTCGCAGGACGTGGAGATCAGATGCAAGAATACTTTGTGGGAATCAATTATTTCTTCTATGGACACAAACTGAAATGGCAGAATGCCATCCAGTATACGGAAATGGATAACTTGGGAACGCATGAATACGAAGGCTGGGGATACACCTCCGGGCTTCGGATCAGCTGGTGATACAAACTTTCATCAACCCTATCCTACGAAAAACAAAAAAAGGAAACTTATCATGGGAAACGTAACTGCCTGGGAATTCGTCGTTCGATTACTTTACATACTCGGAGGGCTGGGAATCTTTTTGTTCGGAATGCGCGTGATGAGCGAGGGCATCCAGAAAATTGCCGGAGAAGGCATGCGCCGAATCATGGCCACGATGACCCAGAACCGGTTTTTCGGCCTCATGACAGGCTTGCTGGTAACCTGCTTGGTCCAGTCTTCTTCCGCCACTACCGTAATGGTGGTAAGTTTCGTCAATGCGCAACTCCTCACCTTGATGGAATCGATCGGGGTGATCATGGGCGCGAACCTTGGTACCACTCTGACCGGCTGGATCATCGCGACCATCGGCAAATTCAGCCTTTCAAAAATCGCCCTGCCCATTATCGGAATCGGATTGCCGCTGGTCTTCTCATCCAAGCCAAAGCTCAAGCACTCGGGAGAATTTCTGGTGGGATTCGGGTTGCTTTTCTTCGGGTTGAGCGAACTGAAGAATGCGGTGCCCGACGTCAAGAGCCTGCTCAAGAGCCCGGATCCCGCGGACCAGGAAATGGTCCTGTCCATTCAGGGCTTCATAGAACAGCTGAACAGCTATGGCTTTGGATCGGTCCTGATCTTCCTGGTTATCGGAGTTTTTCTTACCATTCTGGTCCAATCATCTTCGGCAGCCATGGGAATAACCATCATCGTGGCGATCAACGGATGGATTGATTTTGAAATCGCCGCGGCAATCGTGATGGGGGAAAACATCGGTACGACCGTAACCGCCTGGCTTGCCTCCATTGGCGCGAACCTCAATGCCAAGAGAGCAGCCCGGGCCCACTTCATTTTCAATATTGCCGGCGTGACTTGGATGTTGCTGCTCTTTTATCCCTTTATTGCAATGCTGGACCAGATCATGCCGGGCGCCATCTATGTGGAAGACGTGACCCAGCAGGAAGCGATGGCCTATCTTGCCGATAATGAGTTTGAGGGCCAACCAACGGATGACGACATCTCAAAAGCCAAGAAAGCGATCGTCGACAGAAACATCCCATTGCACCTTTCCCTGTTCCATACGCTTTTCAACCTGACCAACATTGCCCTCTTGATCGGCTTCACTCCACACCTCGGCCGACTTGTCGAACGGCTCGTCAAGCCAAAGACCGCAGATGGCAAGGCACCCAAACCAGGAAGCCTGGCGGCTTTGCACTACGAGGGGTCAGGGGTTTTGCCCAAGACCGGAGAACTGAACTTGGCCTTGGTCGAGGCTGAAGTAAACAGGTTGGCAGCCATCTCACGTTACATGTTCGAAGGTTTCGTAGAGGTCTTCGAGAGTCCGGAAGAGGACAAGGGAAAGCTGATCAAGGAACTCATAGAACTGGAAGAAAAATGCGACGAGCTGGCCTTCGACATAACCCAGACCCTCATCCATTGCACGACCGAGAGTCTCGCTGGTGAGCGAGCTCTGCGCGTCGCTTCTCTTCTGAGGGTAACCGGAGAATTGGAGGATATCGGCGACTGCTGCTACCGGCTCGTTCAACTGGCTCACCGGAAATATCGAAAGAACCGCACCTTGCCCATCGAGACAAAACGTGAAATCAAGGTATTCTCCGAACAAATTCTTGATTTCATGGAATTGTACCAAAGCCACCTCAAGGATGGAAGCATCCCCGACATCGAAAAAGCGGAAGCCATCGAAGACCGAATCGACGCTTCCAGAAAATCGTTACGGAAGAATGCAGTCAAAAGAATGCAGGATAAGGAAAACCTGAAGGCGGAGATGATTTACGTCGATATCCTCAATGAAATGGAAAGCATAGGAAACGATGCCCTCAACGTGGTTCAAGCCCTCAATCACGTCGTATAGACCGCAATGAACAGCACTTCCCAATCAAGCGGTCAATCAAGTAAAGGCACTTGGTCCAGCCAGGAATAAAGCGTCTCCAGGGAAGCTCCCCTCAGGTCGGGCACTACCCGGTCCGCATCCATTAGTTTTTCCGGGCCATGCATGGCGGAAATGCCGATCACACGCAAGCCAGCCCCCTTGGCCGACAGGATTCCGTTCGGAGAATCCTCCAAGGCAATGCAATCAGCAGGCTCGAACCCCAAGTCACGGACCGCCTTGGCATAGGTCGCGGGATGAGGTTTTGTCTCGGGGACGTCGTCCGAGGTTACGATCGTCTTGAAAAGTCCCTCCAGACGCCCGCCCGCCAATACGCGAAGGGCAGAATCCACGTCCGAGCGGCGTGAACCCGTGGCCAAACCGACGGGCATCGCCCGGGCCACGGCCGCCACGAAGTCAACCGCACCAGGCATAGGCTCGGCATGTTCGGAAACGAACTGGGCATAGGCCGCCGCTTTCCTTTGCGACCATTCGCGGAAAAGCTCCTCGTCGTACTCGATACCGAGTTCATTGGCCATTTCGCCCATCGCGAAGCGCTCGTCCCGGCCCGCAAACCTGCTTAGAAAATCTTCGTAGGACAGGGTCATCCCCTCGCCTATCGCCTCGCAGATTGCCCTGTAATGATTGGGCTCGCTATCGATCACCACGCCGTCCATGTCGAAGACGACGGCCTTTAGTTTTCGATTTGATTCCAAGGAAGTGCCGATGAGGGGGACCTATGCGAAAAGCTCGCGAACCGGCTTGGCTTTCGCTCCACCGACCACGAAGGGCCTTCCGGTAGAGGAGAGAACTTCATTCTTGAGAGGCAGCCCGGCGGCCCATCCGATTGTGGCATGCAGGTCGTTGACCGTGACCGGGTTTTCCGGGTAGGCTCCCGTCTTGTCACTGGCTCCGTAAACAAATCCGCGTTTCACCCCGCCTCCGGCGAGCACCGAACAAAAGCAGATCGGGTAGTGCCCGCGACCATTACCATTGAATTGAGGCTTGCGACCGAACTCGGTGGCTAAAACCACCAAGGTGCTATTCAGCATCCCGCGCTGATCCAAGTCCGAAATCAAAGCCGCATAGGCTTGATCGAAGGAGGGACTCAAATCCTCCATATCACCCTGCAAGTTGTTATGCATATCCCAGCCATCGGTCGCCACTTCTACGTATCGAACGCCGGTTTCCACCAATCGGCGGGCCAAAAGGCAGCCTTGTCCGAATTTACTCAGGCCGTATTTCTGGCGCATGGCGGCAGGTTCCTTTCCAAGGTCGAAGGAATCGAGATCCTTGCTTCGAAGGAGGCGAAGGGTGTTATCGTAGAACTCGCGGTATGACTTGACGTTTCGATCCGGGTAGCGGTTGGAGAAGAAAGAACTGAGCTTTTCGGATAAGGCCAACCTCTGACCGAGCGCTTCACTGCCGCCCCTGGTCTTTATGTTCCTGAGGCCGTTGTCCGGATTAAGAATGGGTATGGGACTGAAGGCGGTTGGAAAAAAGCCGTTTCCGTACTTTGGACCGGAGTTGATGCAAGCCGAGGAAGGAAGAGTGCCATGACTTTCTCCAAGATAGTGCTGGGCCCACGCCCCGAGGTTGGGATGCTTGATGGTATTGCGTTGGGTGAAGGCGGTTCGCATGAAGTACTGTGCCGGGCCATGCACGCCGACTTTGGCCGTCATGCTGCGGATGACGGAAATTCGATCCGCAACCCCTGCAGTCTTGGGCAGGTACTCGGTGATTTGGAAGTCGGCCTTGGTTCGGATTGCATCGCCCGGTCCCTTGGTCGGCCCGATCTTGGGATCAAAGGTGTCAATGTGGCTCATGCCTCCTTTGACCTGAAGGAAGATGATGCGCTTGGCCTTGCCGAATCCGTTCCCTCCGCCAACTGGTTCTGCCGCTCTCAAGTCGGGCAGAACGGAAAGCCCGAAGGCGCCTAGGGCGCACCTCTCGATGAACTTTCGTCTTTCTAGAATGAAGTTATTCATTATGTTTTTAAGGGTTTGCTTCCTTACTGAACAAAAAGAAATTCCGTGGAATTGAAGAGTGCCCAGGTCAGGTCTTCCTTCTTCATGCCCTTTTGCAGAGCTTCCCGAATAGCGGCCAACTCGTCCGGGGAAGGCGGGCGACCGAAGAAACTCATGAAAAGAAATTGCACGGCCGGATCGAAACCTCCGCTCTTCTTGAGTTTGACGGATAGCCTTGATTGCTTGTCCGAAAGTATAAACTGAATATCCCCGTTCATCAGCATAAGGGATTGCGGAATGCTTCCCTCTGAACTCGAATCGTTGACCAGTTCCCGGGATGACTGACCGAACATACGCAGGAAATGATCATCGCGGGCAGGTTGGCTCATCTCCGATGCCCGCAGGAGGAATTCCCTCCCGATCTTAGGAGGTCGTTTGCCCTGGACATAGTCCTTCTCGTTCAGGCGACTTCCAACGTCCTTGTCCAGATGCCCGCTCTTCTTCATGGCCAAAACCACCTTGCTTACGTTTTCCGGGGACATTTTTTCGTACGGAAAATCATAGCGGGTCACGCGATGAGATCGGTCGATTTTATACGAGTCTATTTTCTCTCCCACGACGAGGGCCAGAATCGAATCCCACGCCTGCTCCGCAGTCATCCGGCGCAGAAGGGGTCCGGGGAAAAGATAGTCGTCCAATTCCCCGATGGGAGGGCTCACGCTTGCCTTGGCTTGGTAGGCCTTGGAGTTAAATAGTACACGCTGAAATTCCCGGACATCGAAATCAGCTTTGACCATGATCTGTCCAAGCAACTGCAGAAGTGCCGGATTGGAAGACTTGGACAAGTCGTCAAGGTCGTCTAGAGGTTCCTTGACACCCAGACCAAAGGCCCGCTGCCACAGACGGTTTGCTATGGTAGCGGCAAAGCGCGGGTTCTTCTCGTGGGTAAGCCATTTGGCAAAACTAGAGCGAAGGGTTCTCGGGTTCTTGTGGTTGACCTGATAGGCGGGTCCCTTCTCGTCGCCGGATTCCCAAACGAAAAGCAGGGGTTCCACCGGGCTACCCGGCTTGACGTCGTCGTAGGCGTAATCGGAGGGAAACTTAAGGGTCTGGGCACCCTTGGTATGAACGCGGGCCATATTGGGAGCGACCGCCTTAATGACGTCCTGCTTGGAAATTTCTTCTGATTTGAGCCTATTGCCAACTTTTCTAGGATCCCGATCACTGACGTCCGTGGCACCGAAAAAAGCAGCCAACTCGTAGAATTCACGCTGCGTCCAGTCCGCCAAAGGATGATCATGACACTGAGCGCAGGCTACGTTGGCCCCGAGAAAAACGTTGAGGGTGTTGGACAGGTTGTCAAGGGGCATACCGGGATCCCGCAGCAGGTAACCCGCAGGACCCGAAGATGCAATGCTACCCTCCGCCGAGAGCATATCGTACACCATCTCGTCCCAGGGACGATTCTTGGCAATCTGATCCTTGAGCCATCTCTCGTAATAGCTGTAGTTGGTCCTCTTGATCGACTGCTTGTGACGGAGAAGGTCGGCCAGCCAATTAAACAGGTGGGATCGGTAACCATCCGATAGAAGAAGCCTGTCGATCAGCTTCCTGCGTTTTTCCGGATCCTTGTCCTTTAGAAAGTTCGATGCTTCGTCGTCCGTTGGGATGCGTCCTGCTGCATCCAAGTATATTCGGCGCAGAAAGACAAAGTCATCCGCCGGCAGGTTGGGCTTCCGTCCGGCCTTGGCCAGGGCATCACCGACGAAGCGGTCGACCCAGAGGGCCGCGGCCTGTATCTGGCCGACTTCCATGCGGAGCCGTCCATCGGCTCTGACGGGCGGAGCATTCCTGATCTCGGGCAGTGGCGGCAACTTGGCCAAGCTTGGCTGGTCCTTGCCTTTCTTACCGTCCGCCCTGTTCTGCTTCTTCACCTTTTTGTCCTTGCGGACGGGCAATCCCGGAGAATCCACGGAAGCGGAAGCCACAGGCGAACCAACCATAAACACAGCCACGGACAGCAAGGGGATCAAAAAACAGCAGGTTTTCATTGAACTATATTCTATACCATAACCAACCCACGGAAAACGAAAAAGTTTCGCTCAAAAGATATCTTTTACCCTTTTCTGAATCACCTGTCGGAAAGATGTTCGAAACTTATCATTCCCCAGGCCAGACAACCCTGTCCGAATTGGCTTGAAGAAGAATTCGATCGTGGCCAAATATTACTTTTTTACCCCGATTTAGGGTCCCGCCAGCATGAAGCCACTCCCCTCTTTAATCCTTACCATCCTGCTCTTCGCCACCCTAGCGAGCGCAGGAGGCGAGCGGCGTACGCCTCCCAACATTCTCTTCTTTCTCGCGGATGACTGCAGTTACCTCGATTTGGAGCTCTACGGAGGCCCGGCAAAGACCCCGCACATCAACAAGCTGGCCGCCTCCGGGATAACCTTCAATCGCTGCTACCAGGCCGCCTCCATGTGCTCGCCGACCAGGCATTGCCTCTATACCGGGCTCTATCCGGTCAGGAGCGGAGCCTACCCCAACCACGCCCGGGCCTACGAGAACGTCCGGAGCATCGCCCACTACCTCTCCCAGGCCGGCTACCGGGTGGGTCTTGCCGGCAAGACCCACATTGAGCCCAAGCAGGTTTTCCCCTTCGAGTACCTCACGGAATTCGCCGATCCCATCGATCAGGACGTCCAGCCGGTGAACGGCTGGAGGTATCCCCAAGTCTTCGATATGCTCCGGCAAACTGCGCAAGGTGGAAAACCGACCTGCCTCTTTCTTTGCTCCAACGAGCCACACGGCCCCTACACCAAGGGCGATCCCACGCCCTACAAGGATGCCAAGCTTTCCCCTCAGCAGCTCGAGCACCACCGCGAATCCTACGCCCGCTACTTGGCCGAGATCACTTATTTCGACGGGCAGGTCGGAGAAGTCATGAAGATGCTTGAGGTTCTGAAAATTCGAGAGAATACCCTGGTCATGGTGGCTTCCGAGCAAGGCAGTTCTTACCCCTTCGGGAAATGGACCTGCTACGAGGTCGGGGTGGCCAGCGGCTTGGTCGCATCCTGGCCGGGAGTCGTAAAGCCCGGAACCAAAACCGACGCCATCGTCGAGTACGTCGACGTAGTCCCGACTCTGCTGGAAGCCGGCGGAGCCGAGATTCCCGACTCCCTCGACGGACGATCCTTTCTATCCGTCCTGAAGGGAAAGGAGAACAGGCACAAGGATTTTGCCTACAGCCTCCAGACCACGGTTGGGGTAAACGGAGCCAAGCAACCCTACGGCATTCGATCGGTCGTTAACGAAAAGTTCCGTCTCGTGCTCAACCTGTTCCCCGAAAACGAATTCAGCATACCCACGTCAAGAAGACTGACCGAGGAAACCAGCGTAATGGGCCATTCCGAGAAGCTCTTCGCCCGCCGCTTCGCCAAGCGCCCCAAGTGGGAACTCTTCGAAGTCGCCAAGGACCCTTACTGCCTGAACGACCTCGCCGCGGATACGAAATACGATTCCCAGAGAAACCTTCTCTCCAACGCCCTCGAGGAATGGATGCTTTCTCAAAACGATCAGGGACGATCGACCGAACTGGCGGCGGAAGGAAGGCAGGCGGAATGGAAACAAAGGCAGTATCGTCTGCGCGACCGCCAAAAGGCTGGCCAAGAAGGAAAATGATTAAGAACCCCATCCTGCCCGGCTTCAACCCCGACCCCTCCATCTGCCGGGTCGGTGAGGACTACTATATCGCCACCTCCACCTTCGAATGGTTTCCCGGCGTTCAAATCCATCATTCCAGGGACTTGGTCAACTGGAGGCTTCTAGGACACGCATTGAACGAGACGAGGTTGCTGGATTTGAAAGGAGTGCCCAGTTCCGGAGGGGTTTGGGCCCCTGCCCTCACCCATTGCGACGGCCTGTTTTATCTTTGCTACACGGTCGTCCACCAGCACGAGGCTGCCACCAAGGATACCCCCAACTACCTCATTACAGCCCCTTCCGTCGAGGGTCCCTGGTCGGACCCCGTCTTCGTCAACTCCTCCGGGTTCGACCCTTCCCTCTTTCACGATGAGGACGGTCGGAAGTACTGGCTCAACATGGTCTGGGACCATCGTCCCGAAAAGCATCCCTTTTACGGCATCGTACTGCAGGAGTACGACCCGCAAGCCAAGAACCTCGTCGGCAAGCCCGAGCTGATCTTCAAGGGCAGCTCCATCCAATTGACCGAGGGCCCTCACCTGTACAAAAGAAACGGCTACTATTACCTTCTGACCGCAGAAGGGGGCACCGAGTACGAGCATGCCGTTACCCTGGCCCGCTCGCGTGAGCTTCGGGGCTCCTACGAGGTTCACCCCGAGAATCCCATCCTGACTTCCTCCAGAGACCCTGATCTGGCCCTCCAGAAGGCAGGGCATGCAAGCCTGGTGGAAACGCCAAGCGGGGAATGGTATATGCCTCATCTGTGCGGCCGCACAATTCCCGGGACCAGACGGTGCAACTTGGGCCGGGAAACCGCCATCCAGAAAGTCGAATGGAGGGAAGACGACTGGCTCTACCTATCCTGCGGAGGGAACGAGCCCCAAGCGGAGGTTCCGGCGCCCGATCTCGAACCCCATTCCTTCCCCGAGCTACCGTCCCGACTACCCTTCGACTCTCCCCATTACGCTACGCCCAGGGGGCCCTCCTCATCGGTCGTCCGCAAACCCAACCGCCTCACGCTCGAGGGCAAGGAATCCCTCGAGTCCAACTTCGAGCAGGCCATGCTGGCCAGGCGGCTGACCAGCCAGCGCTCGACGGTCACGACCAGGCTTAGTTTCGAGCCCGAGAGCTTCCAGCAAATGGCCGGTTTGGCCGCCTACTACAACACCTATCTCTTTCACTACCTCTATCTCTCTATGGACGAGGACAAAGGGCTTTGCCTGCAAATCCATAGTTGCGACGACGGCGTTTCCTCATTCCCCCTCGGTTCGGGAATCATTGCGGTATCGACGGGCGAACTCTTCCTCCGTGCAACCTTTGAGGACAAAGACCTGCAATTCCACTTTTCCGAAGACGGCGAAAACTTCCGGGAGGCAGGCCCCGTTCTCGATGCCTCCATCCTTTCCGACGATCACGGCGAGCACTGGGGCTTCACCGGTTCCTTCGTGGCCCTTGCCTGCCAAGACCTGACGGGAAGCAGCTTGCAGGCAAACTTCGATTTCCTTGAACTTTCCAGCT
>CEUU01000746.1_pt1 | contig 28358 bp, 20 predicted proteins | sample 531321 | NCBI WGS metagenome assembly CEUU01 (sample SAMEA2622658, study PRJEB7988) | marine metagenome | isolation source: saline water (ENVO:00002010), including
GCATCTATTGCTTTTGAGCGATACCATGAATCTTTGTCATTGAGTAGTGGAATAAAGGCTTTGAGATGTTGTGGGTCATCCATCTCAAACAATTCTCTAATTGCCCTTCGCCGTTTTCTCTCGTCTCTACTTTTTAGATTGCTAATAGCAGCAGTAAATCTGGTGGACAACTTGCTCACCAGTCATAATCTTCTTCATCACCGAACTGACTCCAATTGTTAAATTCGAAATTGGAAATCATTGGGTGTAACATAACTTGTATTATCGGCCACAATCTTAGAAATGATGGGGAATAGTGCCATAATAATTTGACCATTGGGTGTTCGGATATTGGAATCCCACCTTCGCCAATTGGTGGTGTATCATCTGGTAAATTGTTCAGTTTTGCAACTAAATCTTGTAAACTATTCAGTTCATCGATGTTGATAATCTCTAGTTCTTCGCATGTTTCAATTGATAGTTCAATCAAATCTGCAAGTTCAGTAGGGTGCAAATGAGTTTTTGCTGCCGAGTCGACATCAATTGGTCCAAAGCAGACATGACCCAAATCAGTGTCGAGTTCCTTATCATCTTGATATTCGATTTTCATCAGGTGCTGAGAATCTATGCTACCAATGGGGGCAATGATGAATCCTCCATCACTAATTCTTGATTTAATCCAATGTGGAATCGTTTCTACCTGTCCAGTCATGATTACTCTGTTAAAATCACCTGGGAAGGCAATTGGTGCAACATCCAAATTATCGAGGCATCTAATTTCAACCGTAGGCCAATGAAGCAGGCGGTCTTTTGCATAATTAACTACCTCCTTTGACGGATCCAACACGTTAACTCTTCCGTGTTCGCCAACTATAGTTGCGATTAATGCCGCTAAATAGCCACCTTTGCAACCGATTACAATAATTTCCTGTCCAGCAGATAACTCAAGATGATGAAGCAGCGTGATTATCATGTGAGGTGCCGATATCGTTTTGATATTGCCAGAATTTGTTTCAATGTATGGCACAGGTCGGTCAGCAAAAAATGGTGCGACATCATAGTCAGTAAAATCCTCTAAATTTACTTTCAGCATTGCCTTTTTTATTTGTTTTGGAATGGTAAAACCCTCTTTCGACAAACGCTTGAGTAAGTCCGCTGTCCGGGTCATGTAGATTCTATTCCTTCGTATATTGTAAATAATGCTATCAAATCGATGATGATTTAAATTTCTCCTCAATAAAATCGTCGATGAAACTGATGTTTTCTTCGTGTTCCTTTACAGCCATTTCTATTAGTTCATCGTCAGTTATCTGGTCAAAGTCTTCATGCTTTATTTCTGAGATTTGTGTCTTAATTGAGGACTTTATGTCGGACAAAATCAATAACATTGAATCAGTAGTGTTCAAGTCATCATTGTCAACTTCTAAAGTTATGGTCTCAATCAGTGATTTTACCAATTTTGGATCAGTATAAGTCTCATCATATGAGGAAAACATGTCATCCATCAGTATTGATTCTATGCGCGCTAGGTGCTCTGAGATTGTTGCTCTTGCGAGACCAATTTCACTGGCTATGTCTGAAATTCTTGTTCTCTTTGGAATATCAAAGAAACCTCTATCATAAGCAAACTTAGCTAGTTTTAATTGCTTGGTAGACAGGGCAGAATGATTCAATGTTGAATTGAAATCAAGACTCCTTGCGCTTATTCGATCTGGCTGGGCAATGAGTCGCGCTAGGGTTGACACTATTCTGAGTTTCATTGGAGGGCCCTGAATAATGTAAGAGAACCCTTCTCCGTCTAGACGGCTTCCCGGGACTGTACTGGTGCCATTTGTTCTAGCATTCAAATTTGAAACAGAGTGATTGACTCTGACGAGAATAAGAAAACTATCATTGCTGTCTTTTGGTTCTAGCAGAATATCTAATAATTCGATAAAATGTAATCCAACTATGTCATCAGGGGACTTACCGTCACAAAAATTAACCTTCAGAATAATCCTAATGTCTTTCGGTACACGCTTAACATAAGAAATAAATTCTGCTTGTTTGAAGATATTAGTTAATTCGCCAATATCTAAGTTCTTAATCCGAGACCTTTTCCAAAACAGAGTAACTTCTCGCATCAGTAATCCTAGGCTTGCACATTTGATAAGATATGGCACTACTTGGATTATCAATTCCTCATTTCTAGCCAAGCCAAGAATGAGACAATAGGCAGTAATATGAGTAGTATGCGATTTAATCTATTCTGATATTCATTATAGTCGCTAGACTTTACAGGGTTAACTTCTATAGACTTTGCTTTACGCGTTCTGCGCAGAACTCCAACACTGTCCTCAACCCTCTTCAATACGCGATTTCTGAGTTCTGGAGATGAACTTTTAGCATTCCCTCTTCCTACAATGAACTTAACCGTTGTTCTCTCAGCCAATTCAAGCGCTCCGTCAACTACAGCCTCTATGTTGTCTAGATTATGCATGTCAATTCGCAAATTAACGCCATCGCTAGAGATGTGGCTTAAGACACGCCATTTTCCCTGACCTTCATTGAATCGAGCCAATTTTTCTCTTGCTTCTATCAGGGGCTCTTTAGTAAGTATTACCGGTTTACGCCTTCGTGCCAAAAAAGGGCCCAATAGAATAGCAAATAGGAATGGTGGAATACACATCAATGATATAGTTCTCCGAATATTTTCTGCATCTGTCAACACAGATATGGTGGCTAATGAAAATCCGAGATAAAGCCCAATGAGTCCACCAGCCTGGAAGCCCATTGTCAGTCCGACTGGCTCGCCGCTGGATTCCTCCATGATGTATGCTGGGATAGGGTATTGATGAACACTTTGACGTCAATTCTTTTTAACTATTAATTTCTGCAATCTATGTGACCAAGAATGGCCTAACTTCAAGAAAGCGTGAAGAGAAAGTTGGGAAATGGGTATTTTATGTATCAGGATTCTTTCTTTTGTCATTCTTTCTAGCACCTATGGTGGTTGGCACGGGGGAGATACCAGAATTAAACGATGGCCGAGCTAATGCATTTGATTTTGCTACTGAGGACGGATTATGGTCTTCCGGTAATTCAAACAGCGATGAGACATTTGCTTGGACTGAGTTAGATCCCTACTCAGGATTTATTTACGCATTTGGCGACCTAAACTGTCACAACAAGGCTGAGCGGTCCATCAAAATTAATGATAACCAAATGCCAGTGTGCACCAGAGATGTTGGAATATTTTTTGGCTTGGCTGTTGGAGGGTTTTGGTTTTCTAGGAAGGGGTATAATCGCTGGACAGTGAAAGATACATGCCTGTCACTCCTTCCTGATGATTGGTTGATTGGGACGTATAAGTCAAATCGTCGCACCTTAGTTTGGTTGGCGTGTGGAGTGCTGCTGTGTTTACCGCTGATTGTTGATGGTTTCACTCAATTATTGACATCATATGAATCTAACAACATCACTAGACCCATAACAGGAGCTGGTTTCGGGGTGGGGCTAGGAGTGCTAATTAGTGCGGCCTATTCTGCACGGTCTAGATTCTTCAAATCAGCGGCTCAAGTTAATTTGCCCGGCGGAATGAAGTTTCGTTTAGTGGAAGAAGAATAGTCACGGAGGCGGAGTTTTCCACCACACTATGAGCTCTTCGATAGTGGTTGGTGTAGGACATTGGTTATGTCCGCTGGTTAATATCTCGAGCCTTTGATAGACATCATGCAAGGATTTCTTCATTTGATATGCCGGCAATTTAGAATTGGCCAGTAAATCACCCAGAGCAGATGCCCAATCTGCTTCAGGGTTTGCTCTGCGCCAGGATGAAATTAATGTCCTCAGTGGCCATAAAACAAGGCATAACCGACCAAAACCAACACGATCTTGTCTGAGTTTGAACACCTTTGCGTCATTAAATGGAACATGGTTAAATTGCTTGTTTATCCATTTCTCTTCCTCAAGCCATTTTACTAACCTTTGTGTGTGGCGCTTAGTGATCATTCTATGAGGTCCTAACAATTTGTGTAACTTTGGGACCTCAGTTGAACCACCAATCAGTGATAGTGTGCCGAGTATCGACCATGATGAGAATGAAAACGGATTTGTTGGAACATCAAACTCTTTAGCTGAATCTTTAGGCCAGTGTTGCTCAACAAATTCCATCCATTGAGCCGGGCATTTACCGCTTAACCACCCTTCGTGTATCGCACTCATATTTACTGGGGCGCCCGGAAGTCTAGTTTGAGTTTCCAAGTTATTGATTAGTCTACTTAGTAAGTATCTGTCAACTTTATCGGGGTCGACATTGATAGGTGCAGGTTTCCGATTGAAAAATGACCGTAAGGTTTCGGTCAAATTCTTGCGTAAGTCGTCCAGCCCTGATTCGTTAAGTATAGGCCCCACTACATTACATCTATCGAACGGTTCCGAAACTTTAATTCTCCCAGACAATAAATCAGTAAAGCCTTGCCTAATCTTTCTTTGTATGTCGGTAGTCTCAAAATATTCGTGCTTGTTACTCGTCATTCGCAAAGTTCCGGAGCGAATTCTTTTCATGGCTTTCACAGGGTCGCAATCAATCCATATGACAAGGTCAGGTACCATTGCTGCAGCATTCATTTTTACCACATCATCTATGCCTAATTCGCCAACAATCCCTTGATAAATCAATGACGAATGTATGTTCCTGTCTGAAATTACTATGTGACCCTTATCTAGTAAAGGTTTGATGTGGGTATGTGAATGATCAAGACGATCCGCAGCAAACAAACCAGCCTCTTCTAATGGTGTTTTGTCTCCCTTTACTACCGACTCTAGTGCTAATTTACCTAACTCACTGTGTCTTCTTGGTTCATGAGTTGAGTGGATTTTTGGAAATGGGTAACCGGTTAGCAGCTCGCTAATTATGCGAACTGCTTCGCCTTTACCGGACCCGTCGCCTCCCTCTACTGAGATTAAATACATAATTAATCCTCAGTATAATCTTCATACTGTTCTTTTACAAGAGTATTTAGGGCCATTCCCGCAAGAATCAGTATTGGTCCAATCCATATTAGGCCTCTACTGAATAAACTTATTCCTGCCATATACTGCGTTCGGCGGTATTGCTTGCCGCGTCTGATTTCAACGGATGCTTGAATTCCAACAAATCCGGTAATGATGGTTAATACTCCCAAGAAAGTTGACAAAGCCACAGCGGCTTCTAACGACCAACCTCCTTCACTGCCCAAGGTATCATCTCGGATGATTATACTGGTATCACCCTCTTTCATGGTAATTGGCTTAACTAAGCCATTTTCAGCCATGAACTCTCGATCAACAGTATAATAACCGTCCATGATAACCCTCAATTTCATAACTTCAGGTTTAATATCTTCAAATTGGAAGTAGCCGTTTTCGTCTGATGTTGTTGAAACCATAACTACTACAGTATTTTCCTCGAATAACTCGATTGTGGCATTTTGGAGCGTGACTCCGTCAACATTCAAAATTTGACCGGTAATATCAACCGTTTCGACCTCTCTAAACAAGGATGAGTTTAACAATTCGTCAGGGTTTCCTTGAAGTAATATTCCACCACTTATGATACCTAGGATGCTCCCAACAAGAACCAATAATGCCACAATCATACGTAGTTTTTCTTGTTCGTTGTAGTCCAAATCAATCATGGGTTTTACAATTATTTCTCGATTGTTGTCTGGAGCCGATACAGATTCGCTAGAATTATTTGAGTCTGGCTCGCTGTTATCTAATTGAAGTTGCACTCGCTGTCTCAAGGCGGCTCTTCGCTCTTCGAAACTCTTGTCAGCCATGTGTAACCTCCCGTTATTGTAATCCTTGAGGTGCGCGGATAATACCTCTTTCCCTACCTGTCCGCGCACCGAATTAAAGTTTTAGACTTATGTCAGCAGCTAGAATTATTATCAATATGATAGAAACTGTTAATATTGCTAAATAACCGATTAGACTACTTTTTTCTACGGTGATTTGTTCATTATTTTCAACAATCTCAAAATTATTTAATGTGATATTTTCTTGGTTGATTTCGCCTTCGACCTCTGCCTCGTGAAGTAGCCAAGCAGAACTCAGTAATCCAAGTTCCAATGTATGTCCGATATAACCTAATGATTCGGCAGTTACTTTGTCAGCAGTGTCTTGATGAGTGTGCCAATAACCTTCGAAACTTCGGACACCCTCGCCGTAATTAATATCGATAAAATTGATGGCTGGAATTCCAGAGTTATGGGCTGGAATGTGATCGTCAATAACCCCGCGAGTAATGTTAGGATTGAATATTGGAAGGCCAATATTGCCATCACAATCGGTCTCGCTTTCAATCATACCAAGCGCTGCAGTGATGGGTATTACTGTGTCCCATAAGTCGTCTGACGTGTAGTCCACTTTGGTAAAATCCAGAAACTCGTCGCCGATCATATCGATGACTATGTAAGCAGAAATATTGGATTGAAAACTTTCAGTTAGATTATCAACCCAAGCGGTTGCACCATATGACCAAGTATCCGCATCACCACGAGCACCTTGATCTTCTGCATCTGTGAAAAATAGGGTTACATCATGGCTAAGGTTGAGTTTTGGAATAATTTTCCCCATCTCTATCAACACTGCAACTCCACTTGCCCCATCATTTGCCCCATCAATTGGCAGGTTTCTTAATGATTCATTGCTGTCTCGTTCAGCCATATACCTAGAGTCATAGTGAGCTACTAAAACAACATTCTGTCCATTTGAAACTGTCGGACTGTAGGTCCCGACTAAATTGGTGAGAGTGAAGTTTTCGCGTTGGTGGGATGATTCTTCAAAAGACCATGACTGTGATAGGTTTTCCATGATTGACTGTCTTAGAACAGCAGATGCGTTGGAGCCCGGTAATCTTGGACCTAAGTCAGTCTGCCATGTAATAGAGTCATTTGCTGAGAACATATCAAAAGTTAGATTGTCGACATAATCGCAGGGGTCGTTTCCCTGATATTCTAAGTCGGATTTTTCTGCTGATGCGATATTTGCGAAACCGGAAAGTAGCATGGCAAGCATTAGAAAAACGATGACTGGGCGACGATTTGCCTTGCTTGTGCCAGTGAGCATTAATTAATCCTAATAGACTGACACTTAAATACTTCTTTTTCACTGCCTCAATTAGAATGCAATGCAGCATTTAGTGGGTTGGCTCTAGTGTCGGAAAAACGCTCTACAAAATCAGTGTTCCTAATCACTTTAATGGTGATTTCGATTCTTACGCCGATACTCTCTCCAAGTGCTGCTGCCGAGGATAATATTTCAGATGCTGACGACTCCACCGATAATCCAGGAGTAATTATCGGTGACTTGGCTGAATTTAATGTTGCAAGTGGCCGTCAGTATTTACTTATCGATGAGGAAATTCCGGTAGTTTCTGCTTATGGGTTCATGAAACAAGCTTGGGTAGATGCCGGTCGCCCGGGTGTTGATGATATGAAATATGAACCAAACGTCAATGCGAGAACTAGCGCTAGAGCATGCAACCCACATTTGGTCGGAGATTCTTTGACAGTTCCAATTTCAGGTGGCTCGCTAGATGCTTATGTTGCTAAAACAACAACTACTGTTGCCTTCATAGTACAAAACGGCAGAACCTTGTCATCAACAGTGTTGAATAATCTTGCTTCGTCTTGGGATTCGACGATTTATCCAACCATGACCACATATTATGGTAAGGACTATCAGGACGGGAGAGGTCTAGCTGCTCCAGATATCGATAACAATTGCCAAGTCGAGATTGTCATCTATGACATTGATGGGGCATTCAACACCGGTGGTTACTTTGCCCCGTCATTCGCTCGAACACGTGAGGCTGTTTTCATCGACTACGCGGACATAACACTTTCATGGGGTAAGTCAATTATCGCTCACGAATTACAGCATTTGTTACACAATGCACAAGATCCTTACGAGAATTTATGGATTGATGAAGGAAATGCGGATGTGGCAATCTATCTTTGTTTTGGCTCTGACTCTACATTAGTGAGTCATCTAAATCAATGGACAGAGGCCCCTGAGTTATCGATAAGGTGGTGGAATCAAAGGTTTGCCGATTATGGTGCAGGATTCATTTTTACCATGTATCTGGCTGACCATCTTGGCGGTGGACCCGCAGTTCGTCAACTAGTTCAGGACTCAGCAACAGGTGGTGTTTCAGTACAAAACTTAGCACTGTCACCACCTGCGGGTCAACCCGGAATGATTGGTCGGACAATGAGCGAAATTTTTGCTAACTTTTCCGTTGCAGCATTTTTGGACTCTGACCAAGGGATTTATGGCTTTTCCAATCTAGATCTCACCCCGACATGTTCATCCGGCTCATTTTGTCGTGCACAACCAACGGATGTGAATAGTGACTGGAGCACACCATACTCCTCAACAGGACATACCGTTGAAGGTTGGGGCTTGAGAGCGTTCAAGTTTACCCCCGGTGCTTCTTCACCGGCCCCTCTGACTATACGACTAACCTCAGATGTGAGTCAATTTGACGGAGTTATTGTCACTAAATCGATGGTAGATGGATTACTATCTGTATCTGATCTTGATTTTCAGAACAATGTCGCAACTGCGCTGATACCAGGATTTGGCAATCTCACAGACGAGGTTTGGGCGATAACATGGTATGGAAGCACTGTTGCAGATTGTGATTATACTTCCTGTGGCTCTTCTTATCCGCAAGGCACTGTTGATATCGAGGCTGCTAGAATTACTGCTCCTGCAACATTAACTATTAACAATACAGATTTGACTGATAGAGATGGTGATGGCAGCGAAGATACTGTGCAGATAAATTTCGACATATTTTCCAATGCATTTTTTGAAGACTTAGATGTAGAAACAAAAATAGTCAATTCTCAAGGTCTTATTGTCGATGAGATCACCTCTAGAATCTCAGCTGGTGGGGGTGTTAACTCCAATAGTAACATTTGGTTTACTGCACCATATGATGACCAATATACCGTTGAATTTTCGATGTATGATATGATTGGAACATTAGTGGATAGTGTCACAACCCAACCTTGGAATCTAGCTAACATGCAGCCGATTGCAAATGGCTCCGTATCATCGAATGCCACACAAACATGGGAGAATATTCAATTTGTTGGTAGTGGGTTTGATGCTTGGGGCCTATCGCTGGATAACAATACATTGCCGTATCTAGACCAACCAGTTGCCTATGCTTGGGACTTTGGCGATGGCGTCACTTCAAATCTCAAATCACCAACCCGGTCTTACCGGAATATTGGGCTGTATAACGCAACTTTGCGAATAATGGACCAGGGAAATACCTGGTCAGAAACAGATGTAATCAGCATAAATGTCACCGATGATTCAGTCCCAGTTCCGGTTATCACGGTCAATAATATTGTCATCGAAGATAATATGAGTATTTTGACAAATCAGATGATTCAATTCTCAGCTTCAAGAACAGTGGATAATGTTCCGATTCAGAACCTGAGTTTCCAATGGAATTGGGGTGATGGCACATTTGATGATGGTCTAGGCATCTACACTGCACAGCACCAGTGGGGTGCCATAGACAGCACTGTTGAAGCCTACAACCTGACAGTTACCGTTTTTGACGGCTTTAACACTGGTAGTAAGAGCATCACTGTCTACGTAAACAATAGAATTCCATATCAAATATTTGCTGAGAATCTTACCACATACACCTACACAGCGGTAACTATGCCAGATATTTTTACTGATGATGATGGCACAATCGTGAACTATGAGTGGGACTTCCCCGGCGGAGTTAACCTAGACGGTGGCATTAGTTCTCAAGACGACGACTTTGTTCAAACTGAATCAAGTTCCCCATATCCGTCACCTTCTTGGAATACCCCCGGCCTAAAGATTGCTACTTTGACAGTAACGGATGATGATGGTAGTCAATCAACTGCGCAATTATTTGTCAATGTGCTCAATCAGATCCCAATTGCTGATTTCACGGTCAGAGCAACGGAAAACGGTGAGACTATTGCTGTAGACTTCAGGGCTCAAGACGGGTTTGTCGATGTGCCATATACTTTTGATGGAATCTCTTCTTTTGATATAGACTCACCTAATGGGGATTCTGCAGAACTGATTTACAACTGGTCGTTTGATGACTCTGATTACCGTGATAGTTCAATTACCACTTACACTTTTACCGAGCCCGGTATCCATCAAGTAACACTATTCGTAACCGATGCACTAGGCGCGCAAAGCCTTGCTAAGACTATCACTGTGAGAGTCCAAAACCCACTACCAATTATTTCTGTGAGAATATTAGATGGGTGGATTGATGGAGAACAAATGGATCAAAATACTCCGAGGCCAGAAGGCTTCCTACCTGATTCTTGGACGCATACGTTTGATGATGATGAGAATACCTTCACAGCGCCGGGTTACATGCTTTATTTTGATTCAGAGGGAACCAGAGACGGAGACAGACGCTACGAAGGAAAGTATTCGCCATTTAATATTGAGAACAACTCCAATTGGAATGGGATTGTGGAGTATACTTGGGATTTTGGGGATGCTAGTCCGTTATCAAAAGAAGCATCTCCATGGCATTACTATGATAATCCAGGAGTTTACTTAGTGACACTAACAGTAAGGGATTCATATGGTACTGGTGATGTAAGTAAGGAAACATTTACAATAATTGTTGATGAGGCTCCACAGATAAAAATCATCGATATTTCAGATGAGGTTATTGCTGAAGAATCAACATATATCAGTGCTAACATATCTGATTATGAGGTGAATAATAACATCATGATTTATCGCGATTTAAATGTAGAGGATGGTTCGTTGTTCGATAAGGACGAAACTTTAAACCCAGAGTTAGTTGTGAGATGGGATATTAATATCGAGCGAGATACCAACAAAAACGGTATATTGGCCGATGATTGGTTGATACCAAAAGAAAACGCCGTAAATTATCGAATTTCGGCCCTGTGGAATGAATCAGGTACTTACACTGTAATAGTTGAAGCATGTGATGGTATCGGTCTCTGTACCACTCTTAAGCAAGATGTAGAAGTAGCACCAAAGCCAGATCCAGACCCTTCGCTTTCTGATTTTGAACTTGAGGATTGGTCAACATGGGTCAAAGAGGCAGGTTCGGACTTGGCTACTTACATTGCTTTGATTGCGGTAGCACTGATACTTGGCTGGCTTGTATTGCGTGAATCATCAGAAGTAGAGGACGAAGCAAAACAAGCTGCTGAATCCTACACGGATGTAGAACATGTCGAGGTTCAGGGCGGTCTATTGGGCATGGATCAACATACACCGCCCCCTGCACCAGCAATCCTGTCCAAAGAGGAACGTAGGAGTGAAGATAGTGGTTATGTTAGGCCATTAAGAAGGAGAATTTGAGGATTCCAAAATTTAGGTGAATCAATCTTTGAATAATTGGTGACAATAATGGGTAGGAAACTTGTGATATTTTTGATTCTAACCTTTATGTTGCCAATATTCAGCATTAATGGTAATAGCTTTGCGGAGATTGCCTCAGCCTCAGATTCCTGTAGCGGCGATATTGAACCTATTTCATGGAACCAAACCGTCGGCAGGTCCGCATTAGTGCCACATTACAACTACTACTCAGGGTATTTCGGATTTGGTGACTTTGACGACGATCAAAAAGGGCGTTCTCACAAATCAGAATTGGTATACGAGCCACCCAGAGAAAAAACCGAACTGAATCCTGAAGAAGAATGGATGTATGAAGACTGGGACAGAGATACTAGGTTACAGCCTCTAACCACTAACCATCACTCAATTATGCTGGTTGGCAATGATAGTATTGGAGCCTTGAGAGTTAATCTATCTGAACAACATAGAACAACAATTTGCGTAACAGTGCAAGCATTAAACGAAACTAGTAACGATTATTCGGTTGATGTCTATCTTATGACCACTTCAGAGTTTCAACGCTACACAGAATTATATTACTCATCACATTCTTCTAATAACTTCTATGAAGAAATATCTGAAGCACTCAGTGATATCTCACCTGAGTGGCGAGGAATAGATTTCACTGGGTGGCGTACATATCGAGACGCTCACCAATATGAATCGGTAAATGAAATAAATTTCGCACTTAATCTTGATGGGCCAGAATCCTACACACCGATTTTTGGGGGGGAAAGGTGGCAAGATTTCTACATCATCATAGACACTTGGGACAATAATCACGACAATGATGCAGCGCCGCCTGGAGTCGTTACCGCCGCTGAGGTCACGATAATAACTACTGAGCGTTCGTTCATACTACCAAACTTCACGGTGGCCATTATATTCCTAATGATGATTATCGGCATGGTAATTTTTCCGTTCATTCTCAATGCACGTTACATGAAAGCAGGATTGGACCCTGAGGCTGACCAAACTGGGAATGGACTGGTCCCATCGTTAGAAATTCCTGCGGAATTGTCTGATCATACTGAAAATCAAAATACCCATGACAAACAATATCCTGAAATAAATAATGCCCTAGATGAGACTTAATATTCCATTAGTGCCCAAGCATCTCTGAGATCTCTGACGTTTACTAGGCCTCTGTCTGATAGTCTGAAATGATTCATCATCGTTGCATAGACTATTTCTTGCTCGAGGACAGGTGCATGCAATCTTACCCAATCTCCACCGCTACCAAGCCCCATAAGTGCATGTCTTGAGCCTTCGCCGATCAATGAATTTGCAGCTTGGAATATTTGCAAAGCATCTTGATGGTTGTTAACTGCCGAACAAAATTTGATAATGTCGCCGGATGATGAATTATCTTTCACTAACGCGACGATTTCTTCAGCTGTTGGGGTTGATTTTGTCTCATGAATTGACGCAATCACTTTACAACCCGCCTCGTTGGCTTGGTTGACCAACTTATCCCTAGATTTCTTGTCGATTGACAACTCTAAATCCACAAAACTGACTTCGGAGTCGATTGATTGGCGTAATATTTCTAATCGTTGTTCTTCAGTTCCGGCGAAGAAACCACCTTCTCGCACTGCTCTTGTGGTGAATACAACTGGAACCGGAATTCCTTCTTTTAGGGTAGAAATTGCTTCCGTGACATCTATTTCGGTAAAATCTTTGACCCCCCATTGCTCAATTGGGGGCATTTTTGAGTATTCTTCACCATCGTCATTGGTCATTACAACAGGTTCAGGTTTGTTTAAGTATAGCTTATCAAATCTTATCTCAACATAATCAGCTCCGGCGATATTTGCTCTTGTTGCCTCGTCAATCATATCCTCAACGGTGATTGCTTCTAGGGAGACGCATACTTTCGGTTCTGCCATGATTTGCCCAATTTGGAGGTGTTATTAATGCTCACGGATGATGTAAGGTTCTTTTTCGGAGCAAATAGCGGAATTGAAGTCATCAAATCACTCTATAATTTGGGGCTGATTTCAATAACTTTCCAGTATCTTAAAATACCTCCTTCACTAGTTAGCAAAGGTAGGGGTTTAGTATAGCAAGTTTCGTGCCATAGCGCCCGAATTACTTCTGGATTTACAGATGCAAATTATCGAAAAATCTGACAAAAAATTTCGGCGGATTACAACCCTAAAGGTGATACAAAATGAGTGATGATTATGGCGCTTCAAGCATCCAAGTATTAGAAGGTCTTGAAGCAGTAAGAAAAAGGCCTGGAATGTATATTGGTGACCCCCATGACGGGTCAGCACTTCATCACTGCATCTGGGAGGTGGTTGATAACTCGGTAGACGAACACCTTGCAGGATATAACGACAAAATCGAGGTTACCATAAACCATGGAGGTACTCTTTCAGTGCGTGATTTTGGCAGGGGAATTCCAGTTGGAATGCATGAAGAATACAATATCTCTGCTGCCGAGGTAATCATGACTAAGTTACACGCGGGAGGCAAATTTGACAATAGTTCTTACAAAGTGTCCGGTGGTTTGCATGGAGTGGGAGTTTCGGCAGTAAATGCTGTCTCAGAATGGATGAAAGTGACAATTCATCGGGATGGAAAGGTTCACGAACAACTATACGAAAAGGGAGTGCCTGCTACTCCTCTAAGTGTGATTGGCGAATCACCAGATACTGGCACGGAAATAACTTTCAAACCGGATTTATCGATATTTACCAATGTAACTGATTTTGAGTTTGAACAAATTGACACTCGGCTGAAAGAAACCGCATTTTTGAACGCTGGACTCGAAATTGTCATTGCGGACGAGCGTGGCGAGGAACCTCACATCAGTACACACCTATACGAAGGTGGTATTGGTGAATTTGTTACGCAGATAAACAATCACAGACAAGTTTTGCACAAGGATGTAATTCTGATCACTGGAGAACGGGAGATTGAGGTTGGAACCGTTACTGTAGATTTGGCTCTGCAGTGGTCTGATGCCTTTAGTGAATCTATTCTATGCTACACTAATATAATCCGGAATAAAGACGGTGGAACTCATTTGTCGGGTCTCCGAGGGGCTTTGACCAAGAGCGTAAATGCATATGCGAAAAAGAAAAACCTTCTCAAAGGCGATTCTCTGTCAGGGGAAGATGTTAGGGAAGGGTTAGCATCAATTGTTAGCGTGAAACACCCAGACCCATCATTTTCGTCTCAAACCAAAGATAAACTGGTTAGTAGCGAGGTCTCAAGTATAGTTGAAACGGTAGTTTATGAAAAACTCGGCGAATATTTTGAGGAAAACCCTTCGATGGCTAAACTAATTGTAGACAAGGCAGTTCTTGCCTCAAAGGCTAGAGAAGCAGCTCGAAAGGCCAAAGACCTAACCAGAAGGAAGGGTGTTTTGGAGGGTGGTGGATTGCCCGGCAAGTTAGCCGATTGTCAGTCTAGGGATCCTAATGAGTGTGAGATTTATTTGGTTGAGGGCGACTCAGCAGGGGGCTCAGCAAAGACGGGAAGAGATCGTAGAATACAGGCTATATTGCCTCTACGTGGTAAGATATTGAATGTCGAACGCCAAAGAAGGAACGTGGCAAAGGTGTTCCAAAATAACGAAATTCAAACTATTATCAGAGCATTTGGCGCCGGCGTAGGCAATGATGAAGAAGACGAGAGCTCATTTAATCCAGAGAAATTACGCTATCGGAAAATTATCATAATGACTGACGCTGATGTCGACGGCGCTCACATCAGGACTCTGATGCTAACCTTCCTGTGGAGGTTCATGAAGCGGGCAATTACTGAGGGCTATGTCTACATTGCTCAACCACCATTGTATCAGGTAACAAAGGGTAGGAATAGCAAGTATGCTTTCACCGATGAAGAGCGTGATAGAATCATTGACGAAATGAAGATTGACAACCCTAATGCCAAAATTGGCATTCAAAGATATAAAGGTCTAGGTGAAATGAACCCTGACCAACTATGGAATACTACCATGAATCCTGAAACCAGAACGATGCTCAAAGTCACAGTCGCTGATGCAGAAGAATCAGATCGGATGTTTGAGATATTGATGGGCGAGGATGTTCCAGATAGAAGGCACTTCATTGAAAAACATGCCAAGGAGGTGACAAACCTTGACATCTGATGAAGAAATTAATCAAGACGACGATGGTCAAGCAGTAGTTCAAGGCAACATGCTTAATCAACCACTCAACGATGAGTTAAAGACCTCTTACATCAACTATGCAATGTCAGTGATTATCGGTAGGGCATTGCCTGATGCGAGGGATGGACTAAAACCAGTTCATCGACGTGTTCTGTATGGAATGCACGAAGGAGGTCACACCTCAGACAAGAAGTTTAGCAAATCGGCCCGCTCGGTAGGTGAGGTAATGGGTAAATATCATCCCCATGGCGACCAGTCAATTTATGATACAATGGTCAGAATGGCACAGGATTTTTCACTCCGCTATCCACTCGTAGACGGCCAAGGTAACTTCGGTTCTATAGACGGCGATCCTCCAGCCGCAATGCGTTATACGGAGAGTAGACTTGACAGAATATCCAAGCACATGCTCGAGGATATAGATAAAAACACAGTCGATTTTCAAGCTAACTTCGATGATTCTGAGCAAGAACCGACTGTTTTGCCATCAAGGTTGCCAAACTTGATTCTTAATGGTAGTGATGGTATTGCGGTTGGAATGGCAACAAGAATTCCGCCACACAATCTAACAGAAGTTGCCGGTGCAGTGAATTTACATGTTAACACTATTATCGAAGAGGGCGTCGATTCGACTCAGATGCCAAGCATTACCATTGAAGAATACATGGAACATGTCAAAGGACCAGATTTCCCAACCGGAGCAGGAATTCATGGAGTGGATGGTATTTACGACATGTATACCAACGGTAAAGGCCGGTTTCATGTAAGGTCCAAATGTGATGTTTTAGATGACTCTAATGGCAAACGTATAATCATACATGAAATACCATATCAAGTCAAAAAAGCAGATATGTTAGTTCAAATTGCAGACTTGGTTACCAAAGGTACGGTCATCGGCATTCGAGACATCCGTGATGAATCCTCAAAAGAGGGTATTAGAGTTGTTATCGAAGTGAAAAATAATGCCGACCCCAATGCAGTTTTGAACCAACTTTACAAATCAAGTAGATTGCAGGAATCGTATTCGGCAAATATGATGGGCATATTAGATGGCAGACCAGTTCTTCTAACCCTACCTGTTATGCTTCACACATACGTTCAACATCGTGAATCAGTTATAGAGCGAAGGGCGAAATTTGAATTAGAAAAAGCGGAAGCCAGAGCTCACATATTGGAAGGCTTGGTAAAGGCGCAAGATCGAATCGATGATGTAATCGAGGTTGGTAAGGGCAGTGCATCAAGAGAGCAATTCGAAAATATCCTAAAAGGTGTGGAAAATTATTCGGGCATCGCCCCGTTTGAGTTTACTGAACCACAAGCGAAAGCGATTGCGGAGAGACGGCTGTACCAATTGAGTAGACTAGATGTAGAGAAGGTGCAAAACGAATATACTGAATTACAAAATAAGATTGCAGATCTACGTGATGTTATTAGTTCCAGACTTAGGAGGTTAACCATCCTTTTAGATGAATTAAACGATATGGTTGAGAAACACGGCGACGAGCGTCGTTCTTACATCGACCCAATGCCGTTATCTATGGATCGAGAGGATTTAATTGAAGAACGCGCTATTGCTATAACGCTTAGTGAAGATAACTACATTAGACATTTACCAGTAGAGGCATTCAGAATTCAGAACCGTGGTGGTAAAGGCCTCAAAGGTGTTACAACCAAAGAAGAAGACACTCCGCAGTTAATCATCACCTGTTTCAGTAAAGATAGATTACTTATTTTTACCGACCAAGGCAGAGTTTATGGATTGAAAGCCTGGGAGACTCCTTTGGGTAGTCGTCTTTCACGCGGGGGCCACATACGTAATTTGCTCGAAAGTCTTAGAGATGATGAAAATATAGTATCTATTCTACCAATAAGCAGAGATCTACTAGAAAACCCTGCTGGGCACTATCTATTGTTTGCTACCAAGAAAGGTCTAATCAAGAAGACTAAATTAGAGGAATATGTCAGGATAAATCGCAATGGCAAATACGCTTTGAGGTTCAAATTGGATGGTGACTCACTGGTTAATGTCCGCTCAGGGACTGATGATTCCGATATCGTGATGATTTCAAGCACAGGATTTGCTAGTAGGTTTGCTTGCTCTGGTATAAGAGCCTCCGGTCGAGTTTCTGGCGGAGTTTACGGAATTAAGACCGGCGATAGAAAAGGGGCAGATGGAGGTCACGTTGTGGCGATGATTGCTACCGATAATCCCGAGACGAACATACTCACAGTGACAAAAAATGGTATGGCTAAGAGAAGCAGATTGGGAACTGCTGAGCGACAACCAATTCTAACAGAGGAAGGAAATCACAAATTGCACAAGGAAACCGGTCAACCTCTATACAAGACTGATGGTTACAGAAAAACCAAACCCGGTGCTAAAGGTGCTTTTACCATGAATATAGATACCGATGATGAAATAATATCCGCAAAACACATCCCGGATTTGGGTGATAATCTTTTCATCCTCACGAAGAAAGGTATGATGATAAGGATTGTAACTGGTCAAACTAAGGATACGAAGACAAAGAAATCCAAAGGTACGCGGATAATGGAGTTGCGCAACAAGGCGAGAGATGGATATGTTGATGAAATAATTTTCACCGCTAGACTGCCAGCAGAATTACTTGAGGAAGACCAGTTTGATGAGATGGATACAGACGGTGATGGAATGATTAGTAGGGAAGAATTTGAAGCCGCTATGGATGCTAAATCATCAGAAGAAGAGTGAGATTACAGCGACGGATTCAAATTGAATAAGTGCTGTGGTTGAATCAACCGACATTGCGAGGCGGGTATCTATGGATACGAACAAATTGATTTACGATTGGAATGTTATTGATTACGAAATCAATAGAAATCCCGACAATCATCCCCATGGCGTATGGTTTGACGATGAAACTTTGCGTGATGGTCTGCAAAGCCCTAGCGCTAGAAACCCAACAATCGCTGAGAAAACAGAACTTCTAGACTACATGGAAAAGCTTGGCATTGAAAAAGTCGACCTTGGATTACCAGGAGCGGGACCTTTTCACCGAGAACACATCAATGCAATGCTATCTCACATAATTGGTAATGAATACAAAATAAGGCCAGGTGCGGCGGTCAGAACCTTGATGCAAGACATTGAACCACTGGTTGAGATGCAAGAACAGCACGGTATCCAAATACAAGCATCGGCATTTTTGGGAACCAGCCCCATCCGTCAATATACCGAGGGCTGGACTATGGAGAAACTAATCTCAACAATGGAAAAAGCTGTTACATATGCTGTGGCAAACGACGTACCGGTGATGTTCGTTACCGAGGACACCACAAGATCTAATCCAGAGGATGTCAGAGCAATATATCAAAGAGCAATGGAATTAGGTGTGCGTAGGTTGTGTGTATGTGATACATGTGGGCACGTAACGCCAAATGGGGTAAAGAAACTGTTGCATTTTATCGATGAAGAGGTCATCAAAGATGGTGGTTACAAACGCAGTGAAATTGAGGTTAATTGGCATGGGCATCAAGATCGTGGTTTGGGTGTTGCCAACAATATAGCAGCAGTCGAAGCCGGTGCCGATGTAATTCATGGAACCGCCTTGGGTGTTGGTGAGCGAGCCGGTAATGCACCGCTTGACCAGACATTAGTAAATCTAAAATTGATGGGCGTTATAGACAATGACCTTACTCTGCTTGATGAATATGTCAGAACCGCTAACAAATATATCGAAGTCCCACTACCCCGCAATTACCCAATATTTGGTACTGACGCATTCGAAACTGGCACAGGAGTTCATGCCTCAGCAGTGATAAAAGCGATGAGAAAAGGTGACGATTGGTTAGCCGATAGAGTATATTCAGGTGTCCCTGCCGGTGATTTTGGACTTAAGCAGGTAATTAGAATCGGTCATATGGCAGGTCGATCAAACATCGTTTGGTGGCTCGAACAAAATGGCTATGAAGTTAGTGACGAATTAGTTTCGCACCTATTCGAGGTTGCAAAATCTCAACGAAGGAACATGCTTGATAGTGAAGTTGAATCTGCTGTTCATCAATTTCTCAGCCAATGATTACTCGAATTCTTCGTAAGTATCGAGAATCTTCTGATTTGAGGCAGCATTTACCCATTCACTGTCAACACTACCGCCGCTCCATTCACCCTCCAAAGCAACTTCACTCACATCTGTTTCCTCACGCCATGATGGTTTTTCGTCCGAACCACAGACGACGAACTTACCCAAAGAATCGATTTGTTCTTCGAGTAATGTAATATGTTTTGACACTGGTAGAAAATGACCAACGGGCATACCTGAAGCAGTGAATGGATTGGTCGCTGCCCCGATTAGCAATCCATCCTCTGGTGCAACTATGTCAACGGTCAAGCCAGGAGTTGCTGGATCAGATATTGTGGCAATAACCTCACCTTCACGCATCACTGAGCCTGCAGAGACGAACATATCCAGCAATCCACCTTCTCCAGCTCTGAGCCATCTGGAGCCACTTGCTAGCATTCTAAACCGAGGTCTATTTGGCGTGCCCGGAATCATTCTAAGCGACCTTAAGACATTCAAAACTCCGTGAATTGCCACCTTCACTGTAGTATTGTCTAATAAGTTAGCACCACCGCCTTCATATGTTATCGCCGGAATATCTTGTTCATTAGCGGCTTTTCTAAGTGAACCTGATGGCGCCTTTGAATCTAGTAATATTTCAATGCCGAATGCCTTTGCAAGGATATTAGACCCAGCGTGGGCTAAGTTAACCCTTAATTGAGGCATATTTGACCTCCCTTTGGCCGCACTGTGAAGGTCTATTATTGCGTCACTGTCGCTTAGTAAGTATTTCCATACTTGCGCCGCAACACGTTTCGTTGTTGACCCCTTAAAATCACCGGGAAAATTCCGGTTCAAATCCCTACCATCGGGAAAATATCTTGATTTACTGCGGTAACCCGGTAGGTTGACTACTGGAACAATGCGTATAGTTCCGGCGAGTTGTTTAGGGTCCAAACTCTTACCAATGTCCGTAAAAGAATTCGATAATAAGTGGGTGCAAGCTGAGGCACCGGTTAGTTCATCGCCGTGTATTCCACCAAGAATTGTTATTGTGGGGCCCGGCCTTGAGCCATGAATTATGGTAATTGGAATCGGCCATGGGTCTCCCAGATCAACCTCTAGTAGGGGCAGTGATATTGTCCTAATGGTTCCAGCTTTGATCGTTTTCCTAAACAACTTGATATTACCCCATTCTGCGCTTCTGTCCCACTCTGGGCGATCTGAGGTTTGGTGTGCATCAAGAGCCTCTTGTATGGCAATTTTCCGCCGCCTTGGCAGTTCATGGGCTAGGCGGACTTTGGTTTTCTTGACTTTCTTCCGACCGCCCATGTTACGGGCAGGGGTAACTAATCAATGAATTATGCGATTGTAGAAAAAATTAACACAATAAACAAATGCATCTAATGTGTAGGTTAGCCATGACAGAAATTTGCGTACAACAACAGTATGCACCAAATTCTATTTGTTTTGGCTGTGGACCAGCGAATAATGCTGGCTTGAGGATAGAAAGTTACAGGATTGACAATGGCTTGATTATGGAATTCCTTCCAAGCAAAGAGCACCAAGCCTTTCCAGGCATGATAAATGGCGGGATTATTGGAACCTTGTTAGATTGTCACGGTAACTGGACCGCTGCTGTAGCAATAATGGATTCAAAAAACCTGACTGAGCCACCTTGTACTGTAACCGCTTCATATTCGGTTAAACTAAAGCGACCAACTCCGTTTGGTAAAAAATTGACTATCACCAGCCAAATCTGTGAGATCGACGGTGATAAAGTCAATGTTGAGTTACTACTTGAGGCAGATGGCAAAGTTTGCGCCAGCGGATCAGGGTTGTTTGTGGCAGTTAAAGAAGGACACCCAGCATATCATAGGTGGAATTAGCGCTATGGTAAGGCCCAATAAATCGCAAATTATTTTGTTAGAAGATTTGAGGGATTTTGTCATTAACGTGATGCTTGACATGGAGATATGGCAAGACTATGATTTGCAACCATTAAGACGAATTAATCTCGGTTTACTGAGGAAAAATGCGACAAGAAAACACGGGGTCGCAAAGTGGCCAAAAGGAATTACTATTCACGAACTTGGTGTTCATAACATCGAGATAATTGAACTACATCCAGAACTGTTAGTCAAAAAGTGGAGTGCATATGCTGCATATGTTTTGCACCATGAATTTATTCACGCACTAGGTTTTGTCAAACATGATTCATTATTTCGTAGCATAGAAAGAGCTTGGCCAGGCCGCGAGGCAGCAAAATTAGCACCAAAATTTACAGAATATTTGTGTAAAAAATCCGCAAAATGGCTGTGGGTTTGCAGCGGTTGTGACACTGAGATACCTAGAAAAAAACCTAGTAATGGCCGATATAAATGTAAGAAGTGCTTAGTAGTGTTGAATGATATCAAATTATAGATGGCTCACTTTTTTGATTTTCCTTTCTTGGCCTTTTTCTTTGCTGTTTCAACCGCTTCATCTTCATCCATGTCTGCTTCCTTTGCAGCAATCTTAATCATCGACTTCTCATCTTCAGTAATTTCACCATCCTTTGCTGCAGATTTCATTGCCGCTTCGACATTCATTCTTGCAGCATCCTCATCTGATATACCCAAAGCGGTCTGGAATGATTTTAATTCATTCAGTTCTTGTTCAGTAATCACCCCATCTTCCCAAGCGGTTTCATAAGCACTAAGCAAGAACTCGCGGTATGTTTCGGGATTCAGCAAAACATCACGTATTAGGCCGTGATTTGGTCCAACATCACTATTCTCTGACATGTCTAGTATTGCAATTGATCTTCTAACTTCCTTTACTGCCATATCCTTGAGCCCGTGCCCTGCCCATACAGCACCCGCAGCAACTACCGCCGCCGCAAACCATCTCATGATATTTTCATCGACCAATTCACCCGGCTCAATTAAGTGGAATATTCCAAGTACTGCCATTGCGGCTCCGCACATTACTTCGACCCAATCGTTTAGGTCAGGCTCATCATCAAAAACCGAAAGCCTCTCTTCAACCATTGAATCAATGTCATCGCTCATGTGTTTGTGCAGTAACAGGAGGGTTTTATTGATGTCGGAGTGAAATAACCAAGCGTTGTCCTTTTGGACTATTGGCAACAGAGTGGTTACATGGCAGAGAATACTATGTCGGTTAGCGACCTAGAATTGCCTGAAAAGGCTCGCCAATTTTTTCAATCTGAATGGGGAATCAGTCAACTCCATCCACCTCAAACAGATGCTATGGAACCAATTTTTAACGGAGCTAGTTCACTAATTGCAATACCTACTGCTAGTGGTAAGTCACTAATTGCTTACATTGCAATATTACGTAAATTAATGTTAGAAGAAGTCGGATCTAGGGCTGTATACATTGTCCCTTTGAAGGCTCTTGCCACAGAAAAATATGAAGAACTCTCCCAGTTGGGCAAGGCGCTAAATCTAACAATTGGACTCGGAATCGGTGATGCAACTTCAGAGGCAAAGAGAATTAACGATTGTGATATTCTCATATGCACCTCTGAAAAATTAGATTCGATAATCAGAAATAGGTCTGAAGTTATGTCCAATGTATCAATCATAGTGGCAGATGAATTTCATTTAATGAACGATGTTAGTAGAGGTCCAACCTTGGAAATTAATCTTACAAAACTAAGATACCTCAAACCTAAAGCTCAGATTATTGCACTATCTGCCACGGTGGGGAATTGTCAAGAATTAGCGGATTGGCTAGATGCCGAACTAATATTGTCTGATTGGCGACCAGTTGCATTGGAATATAGTACATTCCATGACCTACATCTTGAACCAAGGCTCGTTCAATCATCGGCCCTTTCATCAGAACCTAGCAAACTGACTCCGCCGCGTGACCTATCCGGCCCCAAATCTCACCCAACATGGGTCGCGTTAAATGATTCAATTGATGCTGACGGACAGTTGTTAATTTTTGTTGGGACCAGAAAAAGTGCCGAATCAGAAGCCCTAAAACTTGCTAAAAAAACAATAAAAAAATTATCGAAACACTCTCCGGAAAAAATCTCTCAATTTAACAATGTTGCCCAGTCTATAGAGGGTAATAGACAGTCTGCAATGGCTGATAAATTGATTGAGTGCCTCAAAGGAGGGACAGCATTCCATCATGCAGGATTAACCCATGGGCAGAGGAAGATAATTGAACGCGCCTTCAAGCAGGGATTGATCAACTGTTTGACTGCCACTCCAACACTCGCTGCTGGAGTTAATCTTCCAGCGAGGCGTGTCCTTGTTCGAGACATAAAGCGATGGGATGATGGCATGAGCAGGCCACTCCCGGTAATGGAAGTAAGGCAAATGCTGGGCAGGGCGGGGCGGCCAAAGTATGATGATTTCGGAGAGGCATGGGTGCTATGCAAAGGTACGGATGGTTGGGAAGTTGCCGACATGGTAAGTGAGAAATATTTCTTTGGCGAGATAGAGCCGATAACGTCGAAACTAGCTGGAGAGCCTGCTTTAAGAACGCATATACTTTCGATAATTGCCACCGGCGGATTACAACATCGTGGAGATATTGGTGATTTCTTCGCAGCAACATTTCTCGGGCATTCAATTCCAAAACAGATATTGACAGATAAAATTGATGATACACTGAATTGGTTAATTCAAGAGCGATTTATTCGCAAGTTAGGAGTTGATGATGACTACCTCAAATTAAGACCGGATTATGAAGACCTCCCGTCCCATGATTGGGATGATAATATTCCATTGTGGGCAAGCGCAGCAAAAAACATCAGCGGAGTTGAGGTTTCGGAGCAACCGATTGCGGAACTAAGGCCAAGACAATCAGCATACAAAACCGCTGAATTCGGGTTTAGTCCCGCAACTAATTTACACAATGCAGGCGCATGGCACAATGAGCGATCCTCAAATTCAGATGGCATGATGTATGAAGCAACCGCGATGGGAGAAAGGGTAACACAACTATACCTAGATCCTCTATCCGCTGCAATAATTAGAACTGGTTTGCGAAGGTCTGTTCGCCGATTAGTCAAGGGTATTGGGCCAGTTACCAATTTTGGTTTGCTTCATTTAGCAACATCAACACCAGACTTCACCTCACTGTGGGCAAAAAATTCAGACATGGACATCAACTCAAAATTGTGGTTGAAGACCAATGCCGTCGAAGACCAATTACTATCGGATTCAAGTTATGATGAGATGTTGCTGTCAAATGTTAAATCCGCATGGATGATTGAAATGTGGGCTGAAGAGCATAACATACGTTCGATAGAGAAAGAATTAGACGTCAGCCCTGGAGATATCAATTACCGCGTTGATATTATGGAGTGGTTGATACATGCCTCTCGTGAGGTAATCCTAACTGACGATGTTTTTTCAGATGAGCATATGGCTCAGATTGCTGAGATTGTCAAAATTCTTGACACGCTTAGGTTGCGAGTACGTCATGGCTGTAAAGAAGACTTGCTATCTCTAGTCAATATTCCTAATGTTGGTAGAATGAGAGCACGTGAGTTGTCGGAACTCGGTTTAAGAAATCCAATCGATGTTGCTAATATCAATAGGAAACAAACCCAAGAAATTTTGAAAATGAGAGGATGGGGACCTCAGTTACTGGATAAGATACTGTTGGAAATAGAAAAAGTGTTGAAGAAATCTGCTAAATCTACTAAATCAGAACGCCAAGATGACATACCATTGGAAAGTGAGAATGATGCGGATTATTGAAGAACTGATGATTTCAGGGTGATTTATGGAGATGCCTCGCTTCCCATGCTTCAAAGTTGATATCGCAAATACTGATGAAGCATTTATCAAGAATTTCATAAGTTGTAGGCCTGACCAAAACTGGTTATTGTTGGCTGAGCATGCGGCTTTATCTCAACATCAACTGTGGACAGCATGGCTCCTTGCCCAGCGAGCCTTTGGGCAAGACCGTGCATTAGCACGGTCGATTGACGCCGAATTTTTACGATATATGGCTGGAACTCATCATGTAACAGAGGCTTTCAAGAAAGTAGGAATAAATGTATCTCACCGCTATGCTTGGATAGTTCACCTACCGAAGGCTGAGTTCTCAGAAGGAGAAATCATTCCGGATTTTGATTCCGATGAAGTAATTCAAATGTTTGATAATTTGGTAAAATCTCTCAACATTAGAGCCCTCAGTGGTTCTCCAGAAATGTCTGCATTCGGACTGGAAAACTTAGGGATTAGTGTTGACAATATTAGTGAGGAGACTGAGGATAGACTAATTGGTTTTATGATCTCAACTGAACTTAATTCTTAATCATTCGAAAGAAGCATTCAAACACCTCTGATACATGGGTTATGGTATGGTGGTGACCAAATCCCCTGACTCAAGCATGGTAGAAAAGAGTCACAGATACTTAGATATTGAAAAGTTGAGCAAGTGTCTTGACAAGATAACCAGCGAAGGCGCAACATATGCGGAAGTTAGATTAGTTGCATATACTGATTATCAAGTATCCATGCGCGATAACAAACTAGAGCGAGCAATACCGGGACAGGAAATTGGAGCAACGATACGAGTCTTAGCAGACGGCGCATGGGGGGTCCATTCCACAACAGATTTCGGCTCTCTAGAACATCAAATGGCCCCGACACTAAAACTCGCTAAGTCGGTGGCTGCTCGAAGAACAGACAAAGACCGGCCAATTTCTCTAGCAGAGGTTCCAATTGTTAATGATGAAACGCATTGGCGCCCGAGAAAAGATGTGAGAAATACTGAATTGTCTGAACGGTTAGAATACATGAGCTTGTTCACTGATTCTGCGTCTGGTCATAATAACATAGTATCGGTAGCGTGTGGGTGGCACGATGAACATATTCATACAGAATTCCTCAGCAGCGAAGGAATGAATCGCTGTTGGAGTTTTCAAAGATCGTTAATTAACGGTATGGCAACAGCAAGAGAGGGTTCTGATGTCGTCTCTTACAGAACCAGATTTGGTGGTGAGGGTGGTTTAGAATTGATTGAGTCATGCGATATTAATGAACTGGGAGAAACTGCTAAGAAATCTGCGCTCAGGCTACTAAAAGCAGACCGAGCCCCATCGGGAAAAATACCATTAATTGCTGACCGTGACCTAACTGGAGTTTACATTCATGAAGCACTTGGCCATCCTTGTGAAGCAGACTTAGTAGCGGCTGGAGATTCCTGCTTGGATGGTAAACTTGGGCAAAAAATAGGAAGTGACATTGTAACTGTAGTCGATGACCCAACAATCAGAGGAGGTTTTGGCTCACATCCGGTAGACGATGAAGGTCTAGATACCACAGAAAAATGCTTAATCAAAAATGGGATTCTAACCGAGTACCTGAATCACAGAGAAACGGCCGATTATTTTGATATCAAACCGAACGCTGGCGCACGAGCACAAGACGGGCTACATCATCCCCTAGTTAGAATGTCAAACACATTAATCATGGGAGGCAACCACTCTAACTTTGATGAGTTGATTGAAGATATCGACTATGGAGTTTATGCATGCGGGTCACGCGGTGGTCAAGTTGATACTGGTCGAGGTTCATTCCAATTCGCAGCTCAAGAGGCTTGGTTGATTGAGAATGGCGAAATAACCTCACCGTTGAGGGATGTAAGTATTAGCGGATTGACCCTTGAAATTCTCAATAATGTCGACGGGCTGACCAAAGATGCCAGATTAGCAGCACCTGGTTATTGCGGAAAGGGCCAGACCGTACCAGTCGGAGATGGTGGTCCAGTAATGAGAATCAGTGAAGCTTTGGTGGGCTAGATATGCTGCCAGATAGTGCCTTAGAAAGACTTCAGGATGGATGTCAAACCATCGCTACCAAGTGTCAGAACCTCGGAATCTCTAGTTGGGAGGTTGTTGCTACTCAATCTTACGGCCATCAAGTAGACATCGAGGGCGGTAAGATTTCCCTAGCAGCAGGTGGTGGTGAAGGTGGCTATGGAATTAGAATACTCGATGAAGGTAGATTTGGTTACGCATACTTAGTGGATGTTCACTCTGCAGAAAGTGCGATCAATAGTGCATTGTCTATTGCTCGTATGTCTCCTTCTATTGATGGTTTTGTCCTGCCTTCCGAACAGCCGGCATCAAAAATTGACGGCCTCTATGATAGATCAATAACCGAGACTACGTCTGAGGATTTATTGACTCAAGCGGATGCTATAATTTCAGAAGTCGCATCGCTTGACAAACACGCTACGGTTACTGGGGGAGGAATTGGAGTTAGCGCTAATGCCAGCGCAATTCTAACCAGTGAAGGTATTGATTCAGGAGGATTGACAACCACGCACGGACTTGGAGTACAAGTATCTATAGACGTAGATAATCAGTTAACAAGCTCTTGGCAAAGCAGCTCATCCAAGAGCAAACTGCCACAAATACCCGATTGCATACCTAAAGCAGTTGAATGGGCAAATTTGACGCGTAATCCAATCAAAGTCGATTCAAAGCAGGGAGATTCACCTATATTGATGACTAGTGAAGGATTTTCACCACTGTTTTCGGTTATTATTCCGAGCGCAATTAAGGGCGAAAAATTAGCTAGGCAGGAATCATTCTGGTCAGGTAAGAATGGTGAATCTGTTATAGCAACCGATCTAAACCTCACGGATGAAGCGACGTTACCGGGTGGAAAGTCGTCACGTTCTCGAGATGGTGAGGGTGTTCCAACACGGGTCAATCAGTTGATCGAATCTGGTAAACTAATCGGCTCTTTGTGGTCGACACGCGATGCTGCGCA
>CEUU01001591.1_pt1 | contig 28157 bp, 24 predicted proteins | sample 531321 | NCBI WGS metagenome assembly CEUU01 (sample SAMEA2622658, study PRJEB7988) | marine metagenome | isolation source: saline water (ENVO:00002010), including
GCTTGAAGAGCAATTTAAAAATACTGGTTGGGGAACTTTCAAAACACTAATTGCTGAACAATTAATAGATTCACTAAATCCAATACAAGAAAGATATAAAACGCTAATTGACGATCCACATGAACTCAATAGAATACTCTTAGATGGAAAAGAAAAAGCTCAAGAAGTGGCAAATGCAACGCTCCATAGAGTAAAAAAGAATTTAGGTTTCTACTAAATTGGACTAAAAATATGCCAAATATAACTTTTCCTGATGGAACAATAAAATCATTCAATAAACCGGTATCAATTCTTGATATTGCAAAGAGTATTGGACCAAGCCTAGCTAAAGCTACAATTGCAGGGAAAGTAAATAATAAACTGATTGATGCAACATTACCAATCGTAGAAGATTCTGAAATTGTAATAGTTACTTCAAAAGATAAAGATGGAATTGAAATTATAAGGCATTCATTTGCTCACTTAATTGGACATGCGGTAAAACAACTTTATTCAGATGCACAAATGGCAATTGGGCCTGTCATAGAGAATGGTTTTTACTACGATATTTTCTGTGAATATAGATTTACACCTGATGACCTAATAAAAATAGAAAAGAGAATTAATAAATTAATTATTCAAAATTATGATATCGAAGTAATTCAAGTTTCAAAAAAAGAAGCGATACAAACCTTTCAAGAAAGGCGTGAATTATTTAAATTAAGGATATTAGAAGATATTGATGATAATGAATCTATAAATTTATATAAGCATCAAGAATACATAGATATGTGTAGAGGTCCACATGTCCCTAATACAAAGCATTTACGACACTTCAAACTAACCAAATTATCTGGGTCATATTGGAGAGGTAAAAGTGAAAATGAATCACTTCAAAGAATTTATGGTACAGCCTGGGTTAAAGAAAAAGATCTTTGTGATTATTTAAAAAAAATAGAAGAAGCTGAAAAAAGAGATCATAGAAAATTGGGTAAAAAACATACTCTTTTCCATATTCAAGATGAATCACCAGGAATGATTTTTTGGCATCCTAAGGGCTGGGTCATTTACCAAATACTCGAAAAATTCATTAGAGATTTGCTTTCTCAGAATAATTATTTAGAAATAAAAACTCCATTAGCAGTAGATAAATCTCTTTGGGAAAAGTCTGGTCATTGGGAGAAATTCAGAGAGGATATGTTTACAACTGCATCTGAAAATAGAGTTTATGCTATTAAACCAATGAATTGTCCTTGTCATGTGCAAGTTTTTAATCAAGGGTTAAAGAGTTATAAGGATTTACCTCTTCGATTAGCAGAATTTGGTTCTTGTCATAGAAATGAACCATCAGGATCTTTACATGGTTTAATGAGAGTTCGAAATTTTACACAAGATGATGCTCATATTTTTTGTACTGAAGAACAAATACAAGATGAGGTTTCAAAATTTATTGATCTGGTTTTTGAAGTTTATAAAACATTTGGATTTGACGAAATCATAATAAAATTATCGACTCGACCTGAGAAAAGAGTTGGAAGTGAAGAAATTTGGAATAAATCAGAAGAAGCATTGTCAAAAGCTCTTGAAAGTAAAAAACTGACTTGGGAGTTACAACCTGGGGAAGGAGCTTTTTATGGTCCAAAAATAGAATTCTCATTGAAAGATTGTTTGAATAGAATATGGCAATGTGGAACAATCCAAGTTGATTTTTCTATGCCTATAAGACTCGATGCAACATATATTGATGTTGATAATGAGAGAAGAAATCCTGTTATGTTGCATAGAGCAATATTAGGCTCTTTTGAGAGATTTATTGGAATATTGATAGAACAATATGAAGCAAAATTTCCTATTTGGTTAGCCCCCACCCAAATCATCCTACTGAGTATCACAGATAGAAACAAAGACAAGTGTATTGAATACAATCAAAAATTTATTCAAAAAGGCTTTCGCTCAAGGATTGATATCAGAAATGAAAAAATTGGATACAAGATAAGAGAATGTACTCTCGACAGAATCCCTTTAATAGGTGTTATTGGAGATAAAGAAGAAATAAGTAATTCAATCTCTTTGAGATCTCTCGATGGAGTTAATTTGGGTAATTATTCTTTAGAAAAACTTTTTGAATATATGAATTCTTTAATAAATAAGAAGGGAAGATTAAATTAAAAATTAACGATATGAACTTACTAGCTTGCGATCTCGGTGGTACTAAAGTCCTAATAGGAATCTATAGTAATAATGATAATCGACCAAAATTGTTAAAGAAGGAAAAATATTTATCTTCGGAATGGGATTCAATTTATCAAATAATCGAAGATTTTCTATTCAAGAAATGTATTGGTATTCAACCTCCAGAGAAGGCTTGTTTTGGAATAGCAGGGCCAGTAAATAATCATTCTGCAAAGATTACAAATTTAAATTGGGAAATAGATGAATTAGTTCTAAAGAAAAGTTTTAATTTAAAGAGTGTTGAATTAATTAATGATTTTGCAGTCTTATTGTATGGAATTCCTTTCCTAAAAGAAAGTCAATATATGACTATTCAAAATGGAGCAAAACTTAAACTAAAAAAGGAAAATCTTCACACAATTGTTGGAGCTGGAACTGGATTAGGTGTTTCAAGAGGTTTAATTTCAGAGGAAAATATTTTTGTTCTTGCTAGTGAGGGAGGACACGTTGAATTTGCTCCAAAAACTAATAAGGAATGGGAAATAAAACTTTGGCTCCAGGATAATCTTAAGGTTGATAGGATTTCTAATGAAAGGATTGTTAGTGGAGAGGGCTTATTAAATATTGCGAATTGGAGATTTAGTAAAAAAGATTTAGAAAATCACCCATTTAAATGCCTATTAGAAACTCAAAAATCTTCTACTTCAAGAAAAAAACTTCCAGAAAAAATTTGTGAATTAGCATCTCAAGGTGATCACACGATGCTAGAAATTGAAAAAATATGGTTAGATGCTTATGCTTCATTCATTGGCGATTTAGCTGTGCATGAACTTTGCTACGGTGGGCTATGGATCGCTGGCGGAACAGCTTCTAAGCATTCATCAAACTTTAAGTCAGATTCTTTTTTGAAACAAATTTTAAATAAAGGTAGATTAAAAGATATTGTAAGATCTATACCAATAAGAGTTATTTTAGATGAGGATCTTGGATTACATAGTGCAGCATGTAAAGCACAAATTCTTTAAAAAATAAATTGAGTTAAATTTAAAAATGACTATTCCAGAAGTTGGTAAAAAAGTAAATGTATCAGTCCCATCAACGACTGCAAATCTAGGGCCAGGTTTTGATTGCTTAGGAGCTGCACTAGAGCTTAAAAATGAATTTGTATTTACCAGAATTGATGGAGGAGGAGATAGATTTGAACTAATAATGGAAAGTACTGATGGAAATCATTTGAGAGGAGGCCCAGAAAATTTAGTTTTTCGTGCAGCACAGAAAGTCTGGCAAAGTGCTCATGTATCACCTTTTGCTTTAGAAGCTAGAGTAAAACTCGCAGTTCCACCAGCTCGTGGATTAGGAAGTAGTGCTACCGCAATTGTAGCTGGATTAATTGGAGCAAATGCGATAATGGAATCACCTTTATCTAAAGAAAAACTTTTAGAATTAGCAATTGATATTGAAGGTCATCCAGATAATGTAGTGCCTTCTTTGTTAGGAGGTCTATGTTTAACAGCAAGATCTTCATCTCATAGATGGAGGATTGTAAGATGCGATTGGCATGAATCTATTAAAGCAGTAGTTGCTATCCCAGCAATAAGACTTAGTACAAATGAAGCAAGGAGAGTGATGCCTAAGAATGTACCAATATCAGACGCTGTAACAAATATGGGAGCCCTTACTTTATTACTAAATGGTTTAAAAACTGGAAATACAGAATTAATTAAAGAAGGGATGTTCGATAAATTACATGAACCTTATCGATGGAAACTTATAAAAGGTGGGTTAGAAGTAAAGGAAGCCGCATTAGAGGCAGGTGCATTAGGATGTGCTATTAGTGGAGCAGGCCCAAGTATACTAGCTCTTTGTAAAAAGGAAAATGGTCGAGTAATTAGTCAAGCAATGGTTAAAGCATGGGAGAAAGCGGGAGTAGCAAGTAGAGCTCCTTTTTTAAATATTCAGACAAACGGTAGTAATTTCACTCAAGTCCAATCTAAGTAGTTTTACTTAATACAAATAGTATTTTAGTCTCAACCTGTATACATCATTTACTACAATAAGTAGATTGTTCATTAAATAATGAATTTAAATTATTTTCCATGGTTGTCAATAATTGTTCTACTCCCTTTGATAGGGGCAATTATTATGCCTTTTTTAAAATCAAAAGAAGCAGAAGATAATACTTTACCGAGAAATATTTCATTAAGCTTTTTACTGGTTGATTTTTTACTAATAGTAGGAGTCTTATTTCAAAAATTCGATCCTACCAATAGTTCCCTCCAATTGATAGAAAGAATTGTCTGGTTACCTTCAATTGGTTTAGAATGGTCATTGGGAGTTGATGGATTGTCAGCTCCTTTACTTGCATTAAGTGGCTTGATAACTCTTCTCTCAGCGGCGGCAAGCTGGAAGGTCAAGAAAAAATCTAATTTATATTTTGCTCTACTTCTTATTCAGGCTTCTGCACAAGGCATGGTTTTTCTCTCACAGGATTTTCTATTATTCTTTCTTGCTTGGGAATTAGAATTAGTGCCCGTATATCTTTTAATTGCAATATGGGGAGGGAAAAAGAGATTATATGCCGCGACAAAATTTATTATTTATACAGCATTAGCTTCACTCCTAATTCTTATTAGCGGATTAGCACTTGCATTAAATGGAGACATATTTACCTTAAATATTAGTGAAATCACGAATAAGCATGTAACTGGAAATCTAGCATTATTAGCTTATTTTGGTTTCTTGATTGGTTTTGGGGTAAAACTACCAATTTTCCCTTTACACACTTGGCTTCCAGATGCTCATGGAGAGGCAAATGCTCCTGTTTCGATGCTTCTGGCTGGAGTTCTCTTAAAAATGGGAGGTTATGCACTATTAAGATTTAATGTGCAAATTCTTCCTGAAGTTCACCTCAAATTGGCACCTGCTCTAATTATTCTTGGAATAATAAATATTATATACGGAGCCCTAAATGCATTTGCGCAAGATAATGTTAAGAGAAGAATAGCCTGTAGTTCTGTTAGTCATATGGGGTTCGTTCTACTTGGGATAGGCGCAGTTGATGCATTAGGAATCAGCGGAGCAATGCTTCAAATGATTAGTCATGGATTGATAGCTGCTGCAATGTTTTTTGTTACCGGTTCTTTTTATGAAAGAACAAATACACTCTCTATTCCTAATATGGGAGGCTTAGCAAAAGTCCTTCCGATAACTTTTGCATTCTTTTTAGCAAGTTCTCTCGCCTCTTTAGCTCTTCCAGGAATGAGCGGTTTTATTAGTGAAATAACAATCTTTTTAGGAATTACAAGCCAGGAAGGATTCACCTCATTATTTAGATCAATTACAATCCTAATTGCTGCAATTGGTTTGGTTCTTACCCCTATATATCTGCTCTCAATGTGTAGACGTGTATTCTTTGGACCAAGGATTCCTGCTCTAGCAACAGTATCTGAAATGAATAGTAGAGAACTTACTATTGGACTTAGCCTATTATTCCCAACTCTTTTAATAGGTTTTTGGCCCAAGCTAGCAATAAATTTATATGAATCTTCCACCAATGCTCTCAGTCAACAACTAACCTTAGCTAAATTAGTAGGTATAATTTTCTAAAATTAATATGAGCAAAAATATAACCTCTTCATCGGTTTTTACATGTGAAGGTCTACCTGATTTTCAGAAATTTACCCCAGACAAAATTAGTAAAGAATTTCCCAATATAATAAAGAAATTAGACTTAGATTTTAAAAATGTAGAAACATTTTTTAATTCTTATTCTCAAAAAGAAAAATTAGAATGGGAAATAATTATGGATCCCTTAAATAAAATTAATGACGAAATGAGATGGAGTTGGGGAGTTATTAGCCATTTAAATGCAGTAAATAATTCTGAGGATTTAAGAAATGTTTATTCCCAATTGTTGCCACAAGTTATTACTTTAAATAATAAATTTGGGCAAAGTAAGATAATTTATAAAACTCTAAAAAAACTAAGAGATACAAATAATTTTGACATTACAAAAAATAGAATATTAGATAAAGAAATTATCGGAATGGAGCATAGTGGTATTTCTCTAAATAGTCCTGATCAAAAAGAATTCAACAAAATCTCAGAACGATTGGGTGAACTAACTACAAAGTTTAGTAATAATGTTCTTGATGCATCAAATAATTGGTATCTCTTATTAGAAAACAAGTCTCAAGTAGAAGGTTTACCAGATAGAGTTCTTGAAATGATGGCTCTTTCGGCGAAAAAATATTTAAATAACACTGGTAATATTGATATTAAAAATGGTCCTTGGAAATTAAGTTTAGACATACCAACCTATTCTGCCTTTATGAACTATGCGGTAGACAGATCTTTGAGAGAAACACTGTATAAAGCCTTTGTTAGCAGGGCCTCAAAAGGTGAAGAAGATAATAATCTAATTATTGAGGAAATCTTACTTCTAAGAACAAAGCAAGCAAAAATGCTTGGATATGAAAGCTGGGCTAATCTTAGTCTTTCTACAAAAATGGCGAATAAAATAGAGAATGTAGAAAAACTGCTAGAAGAATTGCGTATTCCTTCATTCAAAGCAGCTAAAAAAGAATTAGATACATTAAATAATTTCGCTCAAAAAAATGGTTTTAACGTAAATGAAAAATTAAAGCCATGGGATATTAATTATTGGTCAGAAATACTTAGAAAAAAAGAACTTAACTTAGATCAAGAGGCTTTAAGGCCATGGTTTCCACTTAACGATGTTTTAAAAGGACTTTTTAAATTAACTGAAAAACTTTTTGATATCCACGTAGTTGAAGCCAATGGGGAAGCACCTGTTTGGCATAAAGATGTTTTATTCTTTAATATCTTAGATAGCCAAAGTAGAAAAATTGCCTCATTTTATTTAGATCCTTTTTCTCGACCTGAGACAAAAAGAGGCGGTGCTTGGATGGACGAATGTCTTAATAAAAATGTGAATTCAAAAGGTGAACCAATTTTTCCAGTAGCATATTTAGTCTGTAATCAAACACCCCCTACAGAAAACAAACCAAGTTTGATGAGTTTCGAAGAAGTTCTCACCTTGTTTCATGAATTTGGTCATGGTTTACAACATATGCTCACTACTATAGATTTACCTCAAGTAGCAGGCATTAATAATGTTGAATGGGATGCTGTTGAACTCCCTAGTCAATTTATGGAAAATTGGTGTTTTGATAAAAATACGCTTCTCAATATTGCTAAACATTGGCAAACAGGAGAAAAATTATCCAATAATGATTATGAGAAGCTTTGCTCTAATAGAACTTTTCACTGCGGAATGTCTACTCTAAGACAGTTACACTTTGCCATTACAGATTTGAGATTGCACAGTAACATTGCTAATTATTCAGACAAAAATTCTGATGAAATAAGAAGAGAAATAGCAGAAAATACTTCTGTCTTTCCTCCTATTAAAGAAGATAAATTTCTATGTTGCTTTAGTCATATTTTCGCTGGGGGATATTCAGCTGGTTATTATTCTTATAAATGGGCAGAGGTGCTGAGTGCTGATGCATTTTCCATGTTTGAAGAAGTTGGCTTAGATAATGATCTGAAAGTAAAATCAATTGGGAAAAAATATAAGGAAACGATTTTAAGCCTTGGAGGTAGCTTACCCCCTTTGGAAATATTTAAATCATTTAGAGGACGTGAACCAAAAACAGATGCACTTATAAGACATCTTGGATTGGAAACTATTAGTTAATCAATTCTTTAAAAATTACCTCAATAGCCCTTTCATCTCTTATTAAATCTTTATGTTTAAAAATTCTTAATGAGTAACTATTACCTCGAGGCAAATAAGCTTTCCAACCTGGAAAGACCATTAAATCCCAGTTTGTAAAAAAACTAATACACTCTACATTTTCAAGTAAATAATCAAATTTAGATAAATCGATTAAGAATCTACTACTTATTTTCATCTCGGATATCCCTTTCAGAAGAAAACTCGGGACGAGTTGAGCAGTTAGCGTTCCAAAATGAGGAGAACCTATGCTTATAAACTTTTCTGTTCTTTTATATCCCTCAAATCTATATATCCAATTTCTAGCGATTAATCCACCCATTGAGAAACCTATAATATCAATTTTTTTCTCATATCCATATTTTTCAATAATAAGTTTATTTAAAGATTTAGTAATTTCAATAATAGAAATCTTCCCAAAATCATGTTTTAAAGTAGGGGCAAAATATTCGATATTTTTATCATCAAGTTTTTTAATAAATAAATTAAATATTTCTCCTGAATTCCACAATCCATGAATTAAAACTACTGGTTTTTCAAATGAATTCACTTTTATGATTTCTCATATATTTTAATAATTGAAATATTTCCATTAAATCCATAAATAGGAGGATTACATTTTGTTAAATGAATCTCAATGCGGTCAAAATCATAAATTCTTAAAATTAACTGAATTATCTCATCAGAATATTTTTCAATAGTGAGACAAGTAAAAGTTTTAGCATGAAGTCTAATTTCTTGAATCAAAATTGAATAATCCACAGTTAAACTTATATCATCCTTCTTGCTACATTTACTATAATCTGCCCATAAATATGCATTTAAAGAGAATAATTGACCAAACTTTCTCTCTTTTTCTAAAACACCTACTCTTGCCCAAACTTCAATATTTTCTAGTCTTAAATGATCTTTTGTCATATTAAATATATCCTATATCTTTATGAGTGAATACTTCTTTCCCAGAAGAAAAGTCTTCGACTATATTTCCTTGCCCATAAAGAAAATATTTATAGGTTACTAATCCCTCTAAACCAATTGGCCCTCTAGGTGGTAAGCCTTGTGTACTTATTCCTACTTCTGCTCCAAAACCATATCTAAAACCATCTGCAAATCTAGTAGAACAATTATGAAAAACGCCAGCACTATCAATAGAGTTCATGAAAAAGTGAGCTGTCTTTTTATTGAAAGTAATAATTCCATCAGTATGTTTTGATCCATACTTTTGAATATGGTCAATTGCCTTTTCCACATCATCAACAATCTTGATTGACAATATCAAATCTAAATATTCTGTGCTCCAATCCTCTTCATTTGCTTGATTCTCAACTCCCAACAATTGAGACTTATTATCTCCTTTCAATAAAACATTTCTTGAATTAAAAACTGGTATAGCTTTTCTTAAAAATTTATTAGCAATATCTTTATGAATTAGAAGAGTTTCAATTGCATTACAAGCAGCAGGGTATTGTACTTTACTATCAAGAGAGACTTTAACTGCCAAATCTACATCACACTCGGAATCTACATATAAATGACAAACTCCATCTGCATGACCCAAGACTGGAATTTTAGTATTCTCCTGAATAAATTTAACAAGTTCATTACTGCCTCGGGGAATAATCAAATTTATATCTTTTTCTAAATGAAGCATAGACATACTATCTTTTCTACTGGTTAACAAACAAAGTGAATCTTTATTAATAGTTGATTTTCGCAATCCATCATGTAAAGCATCTATTATTGCAACATTTGTAAGATTAGCTTCACTTCCACCTTTCAAGATTGCTGAGTTACCAGATCTTATCGCGAGAGAACTTATTTGAATAACAGCATCTGGTCTTGACTCAAAAATAACACCTAATACTCCTATTGGAACGCTTCTTCTTTGAAGTATTAAACCATCAGACAACTCCTTATTAATTTGAACTTCTCCAACAGGATCAATTAAATCTTTAACTTTTAAAATACCTTCAATACCTAAACTAAGTTTTTGTTTAGATAATTTTAATCGTGATAAAAGTGCATTTGATATTCCTTTATCTTTGGCAATTTTAAAATCACACTCATTTGCATGCAATATCTTTTCAGAATTTATTTTTAAAGCTTCTGCCATCATATTAAGAGCATTTTTTCTTTCATTATCTGCAGCTTGAGAAGTAATTAAGGACGCCTTTTTAACTCTTGAAGTTTTTTCCCTAAGTTCATTATCAGGTTCTAGAACATTAAAAGAATTATTCATAATTTAATAATTTAGTTAAGATTTCAATATTAAATGAAAATAAGTAAACATAAAAGTTTTTAATTTAATATCTAAAAAACAACTGTATTTGACTTTTCCATTCTCCATTTGAGTCAAATGATCCTAATAATTCTAAATATTCATTTGCTTGAAGAGTTAATATCCAAAGAGGTGGTATATCATCTCTATCAGGAGTAGTTTGCATTGCAAAATTCAAACTATCTGTAATATCTAGCCCAATTTCCGCTATCCACGCTTGTTTAGAGTCTCCATCATTAGAATTTTCCTTTTTTGTTTCTTCTATATCTAAAGCTTTACTTGAAAAAATATTATTTACTGATTCAGTATTCTCTATTATTGCAGGATATAGAGATAATTGTAATCTTTCTCCAAAACCATCGGTTCCATTTAACTGCGAGATAAATGCTCTATTAATAAGATTTGCAGAATTTCCCCCTATTAACCCAATGATCTGAGATCTTCGATAACTTGGAGTACTACGTAATTGGATTTTTTGATTCTCATCTTCAAAAGATAATTGATCTAAGAAACCTTTATAGGTAGCTTCAATTGTTATAAATCTAGTATTACCAATTCCAAAAGCCCCAAAACCATCTAAATTATTGTTTGCATCTAAATCATCAGATATATTAATATCTTTGCTATTTTCACTAATTGGAATGATTGTGTCAGGAACTTTACTCGTTAAAGAAAAATCAAGATATGGTATGATCCCGTTTCTTGAAGCGAAAAGAATATAATTATCTTGATTTTTATCTAACTTGAATGGTGTTGTATAAAGATTTGCTCTACCTTTTTTAATATCAACCAATCCACGAGCATTTAAATTATCTGTTAAATTTCCATTTAAGTTGAGACTAAGTCTAGTTTCTAAATATACTTTTAATATATTTGCATATTCAATTCTAAAATCTGGTCCAAGTTTTATATAAAGATTATTAAAAGTGATCTTTCTTAAAGATTCAGGTAAATTTTCATTGAAAAGATTTTTATTCAAAATTGACTCATTTGAAATAATCTCAATTTCTTTATCTCTTGACCAATATAATTCAGGCCAAGATTTGGCCCTATTAATTTTTGTTCCCTTATTTTTTATTTTATTTTTACTTTTGTTTATATTAGAGCTCAGATTGATGATCCCATTTTTTAAACCAACATTTCCCCCTATATATGGATTTGAAATTGAACCACTAATATTAATATTTGAATCAAGAGATAAGTTTATATTATCTCCAATCAATTGAAGATCATCCGATATAAAATTTATAGACTTAATATCTTTTTTAGAATCTTTATAAAAAGGCAAAGAACCTTTTAATGAAATATTGCCTGATTTATTCCCAATAGCTTCAAAATTTTTTATTTCTATCTCATCAAAATCAAAAATAAATGTAGCATTAAGATTATTGAAGTTATTTTTAAAAATATCCACCTCAGCGTCTTTTATAAACAAAAAGCCGTTAGCAATTGGTTGATTAGGTGTTCCATTAATTAACATCCGAAGATTACCATCACCAGTTTTAAAAGTGAAATTATTATTAGATAAATTACCTATTAAATCAAGAATTCTTTGATCACCATTTAGTCTTAAATTTAATTTACTATTTTTATCTAAAGGGAAAGATCCTAATAAGTTAAGTGGTGCCCCTGATTGATCAATCAATAAGGATAAATCAACATCAAAAAATGAGTCTTTGAAGTTAATTAAACTTTTTTGAAAACTAATATTTAGATCATTTATAGATGTTTTATTACTTCTAACAACACTTGAGAAACTTTTAGTATCCAGATTGTACATAAGTTTTAAATCTAAACTTCCTTTAAGATTTTTTGGTTTATTAAAAAATAAATTTCCTAAACTAATTGGTAATTTATTAATTTCTAAAACACCATCATTATTTATTAGACCCCCATTTAATTTAATAGTAAAATTGTTTCTATTAGGATTTTTAGAATTATTCTTTTCTTTTAAATAACCGGATAAATTTGCTTTGATAGAATAATTATTAATATTATCTCCATTGATATCAAATTCTGAACTGAAGCGTCCCTCAAACTTATTTAAGAAATTATCAATTCTTTTTTTATTGGATGGAATTTCTCTTATTTTGAGAGAATTATTCAGAATTACTAATTGTTCGTCTAAAGTTTTTTGTTCGTTAATTATTTGTATATAATCAAGATCTTTAGATTTACCATTTGATAAAATTTTACCTTTCTTAAAATCTAAAATATCTAATATTGTTAATGCAGTCCAATTTGTACTTATATTATTAAAATTTACACTAAATATATTATCATCATTAGATTTATAAATAGCATCAATCATACCCCCATCAATCGGGTACAAAGAGGAATTAATACTAAGATTATTATTAATAAGAGAAAACTTAAAAAGAGAGTTTGCTAATTTAATATTCCTATATTTTCCTAAACTCAAGGCAAATCTTCCATCAAAAACTGATTGATCTAAAGAGATCAATCCCTTGCCATTAATTGTTCCTTTAATTCTATCAAATGGATTATTTTGTAATGATAATTCTAATTCATTTAAAGGAAAATTATTTGCATTCCATTCATAAAAATCATTATTTTTAACTATATTAAAACTACCTTTATTAGAATTAAAAATTCTACTAAATTCAAGATTATTTAATTTTAAATTAGAATCAAATTTTATTGATAAAAATGAAGGGATAGGAGAATACCTATTATTAATTTTAAGAAGATATCCTTCCTCTTTATTCATAATCTTTCCATCCCATATCTCTCTGATTCTTATACCTTTATAATGGGGATAATCAATACTAAAATCTATTAAAGTATCGAGATTATTTAATTCTCCTTTTAATTTTCCATTTGCAACTATAAATCCCCTGATACCATTATTTCTAAAAAAATTCAGATTTGATAATTGAGTTCTATTTAAATTAAAATTGGTATCCAAAACTCCAAATTTAATTCCTTTCTTTTGGAAACTATATGGTAAAGTACCAGTCATTTTAATTTCAGGAATGGTACTGTTTATATATCCTAATTCACCTTTTATTTGTATAATATTATTTTTATTTAACAGGGGAATATTAATTTCTGCATCTGAAATCAATGTTCCATAATTTAACTCTTCCACATTAGAAATAAGTTTATTATCAACACATTTTAAATTTACAAATTTTGAGTTGATATTTTCTTTTAAATTAATAGTATTAAAATCTGATTTATATAAAGAAAATTTTCCACCACAGCCAACTTTTTTTGATGTTTTAAAAAAACTTAAATTAGATCTTAATTTACCATTATTAAAAGTTAATTTATTATTAAAGATATCAAAATTTAATTTACTTAAATTTATTCCTCTAGTTAAAAATTGAAATCCAAAGAAATTATCATTAAATTTTCTATTAAGTCTTAATTTAAAATTATTATTATTTTTCAAATAAGAATTCAAAGAAATAATTAATTGATTCTCTTGAGATCGATAAATAAATTTCCCTGTAAATTTGCCTTCAATATTGCTATCACTAATTTTAAAATTAGATTTATTTTTTAAATTAACATATATTTCATAATTGAATAATCTATTATTACTTTCTGATTTAAATGAATTACTTTCAAATTTTAAAAAATCATTTTTTGCATTTATATCAATCTTATTAGGATTTATATTGAAAATCAACTTTCTATTGAGAATGGATTTCAATGGCATTATCCTAAAAAATACATAATTGGCCTTAACATAAGAATCCTGAAATTCTTTATCACTAATCTCTATATCTCTTATGGTTAAACCTAAAAAACTTAAACTTTGATATTCTCCTAAACTTACATTTTTATTAGTTAAAGATTCTAAGTTTTTTTCTATACTTGCTTTCTTTAATTCAAAAATATTTTTAAATATTTTTCCTGAAATACTCAGACAGATGAAACCAGCCGCAAAAAATGCAGAAACAATAACTGTTTTATTAATTCTAGGAGATTCACTCTTTTTCAAAATAGAATCCTAAAATAGAGTAAGCTATCAAAATATTAAGAAATTAAAAGGGTTAAAGCCAGCAAATGTCTTTTTTTGAACTATTAGTAATGTCTCCAAAGATTTTTGTGTTCATTGGGATAATTCTTTTTTTTATAACAATTGTAGCTTTTTTACTAAACTTAGGTTTAAAATTCCGCTTAACGGGAGCAACTATTTTTTCATTTCTTCTTTCACTTTTTAGCTGGGCTTTCATTCAGAGTTATAGCGAAAATGTAAAAATAGAAGGGGCTTTATACGCGCCTATAGTATATGATAATGGATCTGATTTAATAATAGCCAAGGCTAAAGATAATTTTCCGAAAGAATCTATTGAACCAACACTTAAACAAATTTCTGCAAATCTTAACAAAGGGAGTAGATCAGGAGTGAAAGTTAAAATTAGACTAAGGAATTTAGAAAAGATTTCCGAAGACATAAGCAAACCTATAATACTAGGTGAGACTGAAAAGAGTTTTATTTCAAAAACTGTTTTAAATGAAGATTAATAATTCCTTGGAAGTACTCCCAATAAACTTTAGGCATGAAAAAAAATTTCTTCATAACAATAATTTAGATTCTTGGGAAACTTTAAAAAAGATAAAGGATTCTGAAATAAACGAATATTTACAAAAAGATTCTTTATGCACTGAGAGTCGTTTTAAAAAGATTAGAGCAATTGCTAACTTTGTTACTGAACTAAAAATTACACCAAATCAAGCTTATTTACTTTTGCATTCCGGGATAGGATCCATAAAAGCTCTTTCTGAATTAAATCCTCATACTCTTTCCCATAAAATTGGACGATTAGAAAGAAGTTTAAACATCAAAACTAATTCTAAGATTAATCAAATAATGCTTAAAGATTGGATTTTGAAAGCCAAAAATCTTTTATGAATTATTTCTTTGTAAAAAAATATATTTGATGTAAAATTGGGTTAAGAGGAATTAGAAATGATTAAAAATTTTTGTTACTTATTATTGTTATTAACTTTAAGCTCAGTGCCTGTTCACCCCCAATCTAATCTTTTAGAAAGTGTAAAAAAGAATCCGAAGAATGCGATTGAAATGTGCAACAAATTTAAAGAATTAAATGCTAATGGAATCTCTGCTAATTCTGATCAAGCAATGAATTATGTATCTAAGCTTAATAAACTAAGCCCAGTGAATGCTGAAATATTATCAATATATGTTATTGGACTGCATTGTCCCAAGGTAATTTGATTTACTAAATGTTTTCAAAAAGATATTTTGATAGTTTTTTAAAACTTAAAGATGGGGTAAGGTTAATTTCAAGAATATGGCTTCCAGAGGGTTCTGGACCATGGCCCGCACTGTTAATGAGGCAACCCTATGGCAGAGAGATAGCATCCTCTATTACATACGCACATCCTTCCTGGTGGGCATCCAAAGGGTATATGGTTATCATTCAAGATGTTAGAGGACAAGGCGAGTCAGAGGGTATATTTGAGGGGTTTAATCAAGAGGCAAATGACACATCGGAAACACATCAATGGGTGAGATCACTTAATGAATGTAATGGAAAGTTGGGTTTATATGGATTCTCATATCAAGGCCTAACGCAACTTACTGGAAATGAAAGTTCAATACCTCCTGACTGCTTAACTCCAGCGATGACTGGACTAGATATAAAGAGCCATTGGTGTTCGGATGGAGGTGCTTTTTGGTGGGGTAATAACATTACATGGGCAATGCAAATAGCTGCATTAAAAATGAAACGCGAAAATAATAAAATTGGCTGGGAAAAGATTAGATCAAGTCTTGAGAATCAAACCTTCCTAAGAGATGGTTTCGAAATATTAAAAAAGTATGATCCAAATAACTTTATTATTAAATGGAATGAAATTTTAAATAACGATGAAGATTTTAAAATAATAAGACCTGTTTCTTCATGGCTCAAAAAACCTATTTTAATCTATGGGGGGCTGTGGGATCCTCATCTCTCTGGAGCTTTAGATCTATACAAAAAATCAAAGGATTTGGGAGGAAACCCTGAAATAATTATCAGTGATTCATCTCATCTTCATTGGTGGGATGAATCCCAAATAACTCTATTAAAGTTTTTTGATAAGTATCTTAAAGATAATGAAATTAGTAAATTAAATAATATTAGTCATAAAAAGATTTGGAATATTTCACTAAAGAGTTGGGAGAATATTGAAAACACCTCATTAAATTATGAATTTTATTTAGGAAGTGAAGGTAAAGCTAATTTTGAGATTGAAGATGGTAGCTTAGCAATTAATTCCAAAAGTACTGGATTCTTTACTATCGTTCATGATCCTTGGAGACCTGTAATTCTTGACGGTGGTCACCTGGGAAAAAATCCAGGGATTTTTGATAGAAAATGTTTAGATAAAAGATTAGATGTAGGAGTTTTTCAAACTCATTTCTTGAAGGAGAATATTCATATATCAGGAATTCCTACTTTAAGAATTTCATTAATTAGTGATCAGGAGAGTTTCGATATTTGTGCAGCATTATCAATAATTGAGAATGATGAAAAAAAAGTCAATCAATTTTCAACAGGATTTTTACGAGTTAAAAAGGCTATTATTAATAATGAAGCTAGTTATGAGGTTAAATTTCACCCAACAAATATAACCTTACTAAAGGGCTGTAAATTAAGACTATCAATTGCTGCATCTGCTTGGCCTGCTATTGGAGTAAATCCTGGGCATAGTGATAGTAATTTTACATGTGTTTCTATTGATCATAAAATAATCACTTTGAACTTTAATCTAAAAAATGCAATTATGAAAATAGCTCCATTTTTTAAATAATTCTCATAAAATTAGGCAAAAATTTGATAAGCTTATTCCTTAATATCAACCAGTCATGGCAAAACAACTAAAAATGGACTGGATTAAATCAGAAGCCTTCAACCTTGAAAATTGTTGCAATGATAATCCTTTAAATATCTTAGGCCCACATTTTTTTGAAAATAATTGGATTATTAGAATTTGGATGCCAGAGGCTGACGAAGTAAAAATCTTCTTTAACAACAAAGAGTATGTAGCAAACACTCCTAATCACAAATGGCTTTTTGAAGTAATTATTCCAGAAGATCCCAAAACAGACTATAAAATTCATGTATCAAGAGGAGGTATTAATCATACTCAATTAGATCCTTGGGCTTTTAAAGATGAATGGATGGGGGAACTTGATAGACATTTATTTGCAGAAGGGAATCATCATCACATTTGGAAAAAAATGGGTGCACATTTAGTTGATATCAAAAATAAAAAGGGGGTTATGTTTTGTCTTTGGGCACCAAATGCCAAAAGTATATCTATTATTAGTGATGCTAATTCTTGGGATGGTAGACACCATCCAATGCAAAAAAGATTGGGAGGAATATGGGAATTATTTATGCCTTTAATGAAAGAAGGGGATATTTATAAGTATGAAATAAGAACTCATCAAGGACATATTTATGAAAAGGCAGACCCTTATGGATTCTTACATGAGATTAGGCCTCAAAATGGATCAGTAGTTTGTAAATTAAATAATTTCAAATGGAATGACAATCTTTGGATAAAAGGGAGAGACTCTTCAACTCAAATTAATAAACCCATATCAGTATATGAAATGCACCTTGGAAGCTGGATGCATGAATCAGATGAAAATATTTATATAGATAAAGACAACCATAAAAGATTGCCAGTACCAGCTGCTGATTTAAAACCTGGCACCAGATTACTTACTTATCCTGAACTAACTAAAAAGCTAATCCCTTACGTTAAAGATAGAGGCTTTACACATATTGAGTTAATGCCAATTGCTGAACATCCTTTTGATGGTTCATGGGGTTATCAAGTTACAGGATGGTATGCACCTACCAGTAGATATGGGACTCCCAATGAATTCAAAGAATTTATTGATGAATGCCACAAGGAAGGGATAGGAGTAATTTTAGATTGGGTACCAGGGCATTTCCCAAAAGATAAACATGGGTTAGCTTTTTTTGATGGATTTCACCTATATGAACATGCAGATCCTCGGATAGGAGAACACAAAGAATGGGGTACATTGATATTTAATTACAGTAGGAATGAAGTAAGAAATTTTTTAGTAGCAAATCTTGTTTACTGGTTTGAAGAATTTCACATTGATGGTATAAGAGTTGATGCTGTTGCATCAATGCTTTATAGAGATTATTTAAGACCCGATGGTGAATGGATTGCCAACGAACATGGAGGAAATGAAAATATAGAGGCAGTTAAATTTTTACAGCAGGCAAATCATGTTTTGTTCCAACATTTTCCAGGAGCACTATCAATAGCCGAAGAATCTACAACATGGCCTATGGTTACCAAACCTACTGATGTTGGAGGATTAGGATTTAATTTAAAGTGGAATATGGGTTGGATGCATGATATGCTCGATTATTTTGAAATAGACCCATGGTTCAGACAATTCCATCAGAATAGCGTCACTTTTTCAATAACTTATAATTACACTGAAAATTTTATGCTTGCATTAAGTCATGATGAAGTCGTTCACGGGAAAAGCCACTTATTACATAAGATGCCTGGAGACGATTGGAAAAAATATGCAAACACTAGAGCATTACTATCTTACATGTGGACACATCCTGGTAAAAAAACAATTTTTATGGGGATGGAATTTGGGCAAAGATCAGAATGGAATGTATGGGATGATTTGCAATGGGAATTATTAAAATTTGAACCTCACTTAGGTATAAGAAATCTTATCGACGATCTAAATAAACTTTACAAGTCAGAACCTGCTTTATGGAGAAATGATTTTGATCCTTATGGATTTCAATGGATAGATTGTGATGACAGATCAAATTCAGTAATAAGTTTCATGAGGAGGGAAAATGAAACAAATCAATGGTTAATAGTAATCGCTAACTTTACTCCAAATGGACATGAATCTTATAAAGTTGGAGTTCCATTAGAAGGCTTTTACGAAGAAATCTTCAATTCAGATTCATCACGTTATGGAGGAAGTAATATGGGAAATATGGGAGGCAAGAATACACTTTCATTCAATATTCATAATTATGAGAATGCATTAGATATAGCTTTACCTCCACTAAGTGTAAGTATTTTTAAACATTTACCAAAATAAATTATTTGATTTATTTTTTATTAGTATTTCATTTATATATATTTAAAATCATTTTGAATACTTTTCCGTTGTAGTATTTTTAAGTTGATATTTAATTTATAAAAACCTTTTGTTTGATATGGTTCAAAATTTACCGTTACTTCTGCGTGCCGCTTTAGGCGAGAAAGTAGAAAGACCTCCTGTATGGATGATGCGACAAGCTGGTCGATATATGAAAATTTACAGAGATTTAAGAGAAAAATATCCTAGTTTTAGAGAGAGATCAGAGAATCCTAATCTTTCATATGAGATTTCCATGCAACCTTATCATGCGTTTAATCCTGATGGGGTAATTCTTTTTTCAGATATTCTTACCCCACTTCCCGGAATGGGGATAAATTTTGAAATAGTTGAAAGCAAAGGGCCTTTAATCGAAGACCCCATTAAAACTTTTGATCAAGTTCAAAACTTGAGGAAATTAATTCCAGAAGAAAGTTTAAGTTTTGTAGGTAAAGTTCTTTCCTCACTTAAAAAAGAAATAAATAATCAAGCGGCATTGCTTGGTTTTGTAGGTGCCCCTTGGACTCTGGCTGCATATGTTGTTGAGGGCAAAAGCAGTAAAAATTATTCTATTATTAAGTCCATGGCTTTTAATGAGCCTTTATTACTTCATAAACTTTTAGATCATTTTGCTACCTCAATAGGAGAATACTTAAAATATCAGATAAAAAGTGGGGCTCAGATTGTGCAAATATTTGATTCTTGGGCTGGTCAACTCAGCCCACAAGATTATGATATTTTTGCAGGTCCTTATCAAAAAAAAGTAGTTGAAATAGTAAAAAATGATTATCCAGAAACTCCAATAATTTTATATATTTCTGGAAGCGCGGGTGTTTTAGAAAGGATGGCACAGACTGGTGTTGATATAGTTTCATTAGATTGGACAGTAGATATGAAAGAAGCTTGTCAAAGGATTCCTCAAAATATTGGGATTCAAGGAAATGTTGATCCAGGAATACTATTTGGAAATGAGCACTCCATTAAGGCAAGGATTGATGAAACCTTTGCAAAAGCATTAGATAGAAAATATATCTTGAATCTTGGACATGGGATTTTGCCAGGAACGCCTGAAAAGAATGCCAAAGTATTTTTCAAACATGGCAAATCTCTAACTTATTAAGTAACTATTTTGACTATCAAAAATTTATTAATTACTGGATCAAGTGGCTGTGTAGGAAGATATCTTATTAACTGGTTTTTAGAAAATTCAAACATGAATCTTCTTTTATTAGTTAGGGATAATAAAAAATTACCGATAGCAATCCAAAATAGTAAAAGAGTTAAATTACTTATATGCGACTTAAGAAATTTTCAAAAGTATCAAAGCGAAATTAGCAAAGCAAATTATTTAATTCATGCTGCTACAGCTTGGGGGGACCCAAAGAGGGCATATGAAGTTAACGTAGTGGCATTTGAAAAACTTATTGGATCTCTTGATAGGAACAAATTAGAAAGAATAATATATTTCTCTACAGCAAGCATATTAAATAACAAAACAGAATTAATGAGAGAGGCACTTATTTACGGCACTGAATATATTCAGACAAAATATGAATGCTATGAAAGGTTGACTAAAAGTCCTCTTGCAGATAAGACCTTTGTAATATTTCCAACATTAGTTTTTGGAGGAACACTAAATAAAAGAAGCAAATATCCTATTAGCTATCTAACAGAAGGCTTGAAACAAATTACAAAATGGTTATGGCTAGCAAGATTTTTAAAAATTGACTCTAAGTTTCACTTCATACATGCAAGAGATATAGCTCAAATATGCGGATACCTTATCACAAATTTTATAGTTAGTTCAAACCAAGGCTTAAGAAAATATGTTCTAGGCCAAAATGTCATAACTATTGATCAGGCGCTCATGATTCTTCTGAAGAGGAACAGAATAAAACGCTATTTCTCAATCCCTGTGAATAAATCAATAATAAAAATATTATTAAAAATATTACCTATTCAAACAACTAATTGGGATAAATTTAGCATAAAAAAATACGACTTTGATCATAAACCCATTACCAATCCTGAAACCTTTGGATTAAAGAGCTATGCAAAATCCTTAAAAGATATCATTACAAAAGCAAAGTTACCAAGATGTAATATCAATTAAAATTCTCGCGGTTTAGTCTCCTAAATCTTGTAAAATATTTAATAAGTTAATTCAAATTATGTTACGTTCAATTTTTACAGGCTTTTTTGCCATACTTTTATCACTTGGATTAGGTATTTCATCAGTAACAGCTGCAACTGTTGAAGTTAAACTTGGAACCGATGCAGGTATGTTGGCCTTTGAGCCCGCCACTATAAATATTAGTGAAGGGGATACGGTTAAGTTCATAAATAATAAGCTTGCCCCTCATAACGCTGTTTTCGATGGGCACGAAGAGTATAGCCATGCTGATTTAGCTTTTGCTCCTGGAGAGTCTTGGGAGGAAACATTTACAACTGCAGGTACTTATGAGTTCTATTGTGAACCTCACAGAGGAGCAGGAATGGTTGGTAAGGTTATTGTTGAATAAATAAAAAGTTTTTAATTTTTTTCGTGTTAGCGATTATTTTCACTTTTTAAAAATTAAATATTATCAATTTAAAAATGAATATAGTTCCAAGTAATTTTTCTGAATCTACTTGGGGCTATTTTTTAATGTCAAAGAAATTAGCTTACGATAGCTTTCATCAAGACGTAGATGCAGAACATTTATTTTTATCTATTTTGCAAAATAATAAATTTGCGAAAAGAGTTCTCGAAAAAAATAATTTAGATCCTAAAAAAACAGAATATTTCCTAATAAAGTTAATTGAAAAGAAAGGGAAAATGAAGTATAAGCAAGATAATTTATTTATCGGCACAAGCCTTTATAAAGTTCTTAATAAAGCAGATCAAATTAAAGACCACTTAAAAGAAGTAGTGATATCAACAGAGCACATAATATGTGGGTTAACTTATGATGAAAGTATTAGTAAATATATTTTAAATGGAAAAACTAATAAAGACTTTTTTGACTTAATCAATACCATGAAACAAGAAAACCCCTCTAAGAATAATGATCTTGAACAGAAAAACGAATCTTTAGAAAAGTTTGGTATAGATCTTACAAAATCTGCTCGAGAAGGTATTTTAGATCCAGTAATAGGGAGGGATGAAGAGATAAGAAGAACCATTCAAATTCTTAGTAGAAGAACAAAAAATAATCCAGTTTTAATAGGTGAACCAGGTGTTGGTAAAACAGCTATTGTTGAAGGATTAGCTCAAAGGATCGTAAATGGAGATGTTCCTTCATCCTTGCATAATCGTCAAATCATTTCCTTAGATATGGGATCTTTACTTGCAGGTGCAAAATATAGAGGAGAATTTGAAGAGAGAATTAAAGATGTCCTCAAAAGTGTGAAAATTTCAGCAGGTAAAATTATTTTATTTATTGACGAAATCCATACAGTAGTAGGAGCCGGAGCGAGTGGGGGATCTATGGACGCGAGTAATCTCTTAAAACCAATGCTTGCTAGAGGAGAGCTACGATGCATTGGTGCTACGACTTTAAATGAACATAAACAAAATATAGAAAAAGACCCAGCATTAGAGAGAAGATTTCAAAAAATAAAAATCAATGCTCCTACAGTTGATGATACAGTTTCAATTTTGAGGGGTCTACGCGAGAAATATGAAGTCCATCATGGGGTCCGAATTTCAGATAATGCTCTGGTCGCAGCAGCAAATCTAAGTGAAAGATATATCAATGATAGATTTCTCCCTGATAAAGCTATCGATTTAATTGATGAAGCCGCTTCGAGGCTTAATATAATGATCACCTCAAAGCCAGAAGAAATTGATGAGATTGATAGAAAAGTGTTGAAATTAGAGATGGAGAACCTTTCTCTAAAAAGAGAAAGTGATAGTTCATCCATTGAAAGGCTTAATAAAATAAATGAAGAATTAAGATGTTTAAAAGAGAAACAAAGTGAATTAAGTATTCAATGGCTGAAAGAGAAATCTGATATCAATGCTATAAGCAATATAAAAGAAGAGATTGAATCAACTCAAGTACAAATTGATCAAGCGAAAAGAAATTTTGATCTTAATAAAGCTGCAGAATTAGAATTTGGAAAATTAACAGAGTTACAAAATAAACTTAAAACAAAAAGTGAGAACCTTGAGAAAGACTATCAAGATGGCGATAAAAGTCTCTTAAGGCAAGAAGTAAATTTTACTGATATTGCAGAAGTTGTATCAAAGTGGACTTCTATTCCTGTAAATGATTTAAACCAATCTGAGAAGGAAAAGCTTTTAAAACTTGAAAAGATACTTAAAGAAAAAATAGTTGGTCAAGAAAAAGCTATTAATGCTGTCGCAGACTCTATCAAAAGATCAAGAACAGGACTTAATGATCCTAATAGTCCAATAGCAAGTTTTTTATTTCTTGGTCCTACTGGCGTTGGAAAAACTGAATTAAGTAAAGTTACTGCAAATACAATCTTTAACTCTTCTTCATCAATCATTAGGATTGACATGTCTGAATATATGGAAAAACATTCAGTTAGCAAAATAATTGGAGCACCCCCAGGATATCTAGGTTTTGAAAGCGGGGGGCAATTAACAGAAGCCATTCGGAAAAATCCATATTCATTAATTCTTCTCGATGAAATTGAAAAGGCACATAAAGATATCTTAGATATATTGCTGCAAGTCCTTGATGACGGGATCATTACTGATGGTCAAGGGAGGACTGTTAGTTTTAAGAATTCCATTATTGTTCTTACTAGTAACTTAGGAAGCCAATCAATAAATGATTTGGCCCTAGGAAATTATCACACTAGCGAAATAAAAAGCGTGGTTGAAAATGAATTAAAGAAATTCTTCAAACCTGAATTTTTAAATCGACTTGATGAAATAGTAATTTTTGATAATCTTGATAAGCAACAACTGGCTGAGATTGCACGTTTAGAATTTAGAAATCTTGAGGAAAGACTTTATAGAAAAAACTTGAAATTAAATATCTCAGATGCAGCGATTAGTTTGTTAGTTGAAAGGAGTTATGATTATGTATATGGGGCACGACCTTTAAAAAGAATAATTAAAAAGGAGATTGAAGCAAATATTGCAAATAATATTTTAAACAACAGATATAAATCAACCAATTTAGTGAGAATATTTGAAAAGGATAATAATTTAGTAATTGAATAAATTCTTCTTATTTATAAAAAATAATTTCTAATAATCCTTTAAATAAGAAAGATTAAATTATTTAAAGTTCAATACCACTCTGGTATTGTTTCAAATCGTGCTTTATTAGATTCATTCTCTTTCGACTCAGTTCTCCAACAACAAGCTCTTCCAAGATATTTTTCTTTGAGAAATTTATTTGCCCATGTCCAAATCATTTCTGAAGAAAATTCCATACCTACATTATCCATAATTCTCAAATCCAATGCGTTTAATTCATGTAGTTTCTTCCAATATGATAAATATGGGTCATCTTTATTTACTAAGAAGGTATGATCGAATTGTTCCTTAAGCATTTTTTCAAGCGGTTTCAAGTTTGAGAAATCTACCACAAATCCATTATTGTCTAATTCCTTCGCTGTAAACCAAAAAGTAAATGATCTCGAATAACCATGCACAAATTTACAATGACCTGAATGTTGCCATTGACGATGTGAGCATGGAAAATCGAAATAACTCTTACTACAGGTGAATTTTAATGAATGATTGGACATTAATCTATATTAAGGTGGAATTAAGGAAGTCAAATAGCTTAAGAAAAACTCATTAATTTAATGGCTTATTCAAAAAAATTTTCATTAGATGAACTTAAATTTAATAATGATGGATTAATCCCTGCAATCGCTCAGGATTGGCTCGATGGAACAATTCTAATGCTTGCATGGATGAATAAAGAATCACTCCAAAAAACGATTGAAACAAAGGATGTTTATTATTGGAGTAGATCAAGATCAGAACTGTGGAGAAAAGGAGCAACAAGTGGTGATACTCAGCTCCTGAAAGAAATAAGATTTGACTGCGACAACGACGCATTGATACTTTCAATAATCCAAAACGGTAAAGGTGCATGCCACACTGGTGAAAGAAGTTGTTTTTTTAAAGAAATAAATTCCTCATTAGATAAATTACATTCATATAAAAAATCTAACCCATTATCTGATAAATGTTCAGAACTTTTTAATACAGTACAAGATAGATTAAACTCTCCAAAAGAAGGAAGCTATACTAATCATTTGTTAACAAAAGGAAGTAATACAATATTAAAAAAAATTGGTGAAGAGTCTGCGGAATTTATCATGGCCTGCATGGATGATGACAAAATTTCAATAGCAAATGAAGCTGCAGATATTATTTATCATCTTCAAGTCGCACTCCTATACAAGGGAGTGAACTGGAAAAATGTGCTTGAAGTCCTTGAATCCAGAGGCAAAAAATAAAAGATTCAATAACAATAAAATCAATTCGAAGTAAAATTTTTTATTAATTAATTATTAATTATTTATTACATGTGTAGCATATTAACGAATTGACCTTAAGTTAAAAGTATTAACTAATAGGTGTAAATCGTGAGTTCTTTGAGCGATTTTCTTGGTGAAATAGGTCGTCATCAACTTTTGACGCCAGAGAATGAACTCACCATGGGTAGGAAAGTTCAAGAAATGTTGGTCTTACTTAACAGATGCCAATCAGCAGGAGGTAAGGGGCCAGCTTGTGATTTTTCAGAGGTTGAGAAAAGAACTATTAGAATTGGAGAGAAAGCAAAAAATGAAATGATTACTGCAAATTTAAGACTTGTAGTAAATCTAGCTAAAAGATATCAAGGTAAAGGCCTTGAACTTTTAGATCTTATTCAAGAAGGTACTCTTGGTTTAACTAGAGCTGTTGAGAAATATGATCCATCTAGAGGTCATAGATTCTCTACCTATGCTTATTGGTGGATAAGACAAGGTCTAAATAGAGCATTATCTACTCAAAGCAGGACGATAAGGATACCAGTAAATATCAACGAAAAATTAACTAAATTGAGATCTGCTAAATCCAAGTTAATGCAAAGTAAAGGAGTTTCTCCAACTAGTTCTGCATTAGCGGAGGAAATGAAAATCTCCAAAGAGGAAGTTGATGAACTACTATCTTGCGAGTTGAGGAGCATCACTATAAGTCTTCAAGGTACTGTCAAATCAAAATCTGACCCATCAGAACTAGTAGATATTCTCCCAAGCGAACAAACCCCACCAATGGAATTAGCTGAATTAGCTGAAAGGACTGCATCAGCCTGGAAATTACTAGATAAAGCTAATTTAACTGAAAAAGAAAGAAAAATAGTAAGCCTTAGATTTGGCTTAGATGGATCTAATGAATGGAGAACTTTGGCAGAAGTTGCTCGCCATATGAGTTGTAGTCGAGAATATTGTAGACAAGTAGTTCAAAGGGCCTTAAGAAAGCTGCGAAAGGCAGGTATACAAAATGGATTGGTAGATAGTTTGAGTTAATTTTTATTTTAAATTAATTTTTTTATTTAAATGGATAATCAATATAATAGTAATCAATACATATACGACGCAGAAGTTGTAGAGAGCTCTACTTTAAAAGAAAACATATTCTTAAAAATTCTTATTAAAGCAGGTAGAACAATTTCTAAACCTGCATTAGAGGTTTTTGAAATGGCACTCGATCCTTTAACTCCCACACAAGCCCGAATTTCTTTAATAGCTGCTTTAGCATATCTAATAATGCCTTTTGACTTATTTCCCGATTTCATGCCAATAGTAGGATTTAGTGATGACTTTGTTGCTCTCACTGCAGTTTTAAGTATATGGAGCAAGTATATGACGCCTTCTATAAGACTAAGAGCAGAAAAAAAACTCAATAAACTTTTCCCCATGTAAATAATGGAAAAATTATCTCCAAAAGATGAGAAAGAATTAATAAATTTTATAAAAGATTGGCTTCGAAATTTAGGTTTTTCTCAAAAAGATTTAGCATCTAAATTAAATATTAAATCTAGTAGAACTTCAGAAATTTTAAAAAAATTAAAAGGACTCTATAAGAGAGGAGGAATGTATTACATAGCAAGAGATTTGATAAGAATAGAGCAAGATTGGCTTACTGATAAAAATTATGATAATCAAATATCATATAATAATAATAAAATTGAATCGAAATCTTATAATCAATTAGATCTTGAATATAAATTAGATATTGATAAATTAATGGATCAAATGGAGAAAGATCACAAAAATAATTAATTTTTCATAATATTATTTTTCATAAATCTTTGATAATAATATTCATCAAGCTTCTTAATTTAATGAATCGATTTTGTTAATATCTTGGATGATATTTATTATGAATTGATAAGTTTATTATCATCATTAGATTAAGAAATTAATTCTTAAAATTATAATATTATTTGAATAATATTTTATTTAATAAATATATATATATATTAAAATACTTGTGTCCATGGATAAATATCTATGGAAATCCATATTCCTTTTTGCCAATATATATCTCTTTCTAAAATCTTTCTAACTTGATTTGTGTTATTTGAATTGAAGATACCAAATACATATCTTGTACATTTAGTGGGGCCTAAAGTAACTAAAATATCTTGTTCTTTTAGTTTTAATAGCCTATTTAAATGCTCATCTCTATATTTCTCACGTTTATTAATTGCATCATCGCAATATTTACCCCAAACTATAAATTTTTCCATAATTAAAGATAACTAAATTAAGTATATATATAATTAATAATTGCATAAATTACATACTAATTGCTATGTTATTTAAGTAGATCTTTTTATTACTTATTA
>CEUU01012831.1_pt1 | contig 28119 bp, 22 predicted proteins | sample 531321 | NCBI WGS metagenome assembly CEUU01 (sample SAMEA2622658, study PRJEB7988) | marine metagenome | isolation source: saline water (ENVO:00002010), including
GGGTGATCGAGAGGCCGGAATTAGTGATCGGGAAATGCCTAATACGCACTATGAAACAAAACCTGAAAAAGTCTCTGTCGATATGCTCATCAAACTCTGTGCAGCACTAGACTTAAAATTGACTGTCGACGACCAGCCTAACAATGAAGTGTCTGCAACGACTGCGCCTATCGATAAGAAATCACTGAGGTTCTAATGGTACCAGAATCATATACACGCACAGTTTTTAAACTCATGAAAGAATATGCGGTAGGTCAGCCCCATTAAAAGTGGACGCATAAGCTTTATTGCTCCCCGGATTGATAGAGTTACAGATGCTGACTCATATAAGCCAGTGCGGTTTCAAACGCGGATTTCTGAAAACCTTTTAAACCGGTCTCGCTGAATTCTATAAACACGCGACTTTCTTTTAACGCCGTTTTAATCTCGGTGGGCGGCATTACGATAACCTGCACCCCGTTTAGCAACTCCAGCGCCGCCTCTAATTTAAAGCCAATAGCGCCACCAGCAAACTTGCCCTTCATCGGGCGCTGGCGGATAACGATGGTCTCAATCTTGTAATCCTGCACCAGTTGCGCGAAGGATTTCTGAAAATACTTAAGCTCATGAGCGGTAGCGGCTTTCTGTAAGCTCAGTTTACGGGTACGGCAATCAGGAAGCTGAATCAGGCCATTTTCCAGATTCATCAGGGCAATGTTGGCATCATTTCCGGCCAGTTCTACACCACATACACGCATTACAAAACTCCACTATAAATATCAGCCTGAAGTATATCGGATTTAGCGAGGTTGCGGGCTGGTTTTAGTGATTTTCCGATGGTGAAAATTCAGAGGGTGTATGTTTAACGGTTACCAGGGAGTATTTAAAACGTATGTCTTAATAAACGTTGGTTATTTATTACATTTTGCTTTGCAAGCAACCGATTTGTAGACTCGACTTTAGTAACATTTCAAGGAATGTATAGATGGAACTACTGATCGTTTTGTTGATCGCATTTTTGCCTTTTATAGTTATTTTCTCGGCGATTGCCGTCATTGCCAAGTCCTTGCATAAACGATCTCGGGTTCCTTTTGAATATTCTGACATGATCAGAATCCCGGCCTTTACCCTCATTCAAAATCAAAGAGATGAAACGTTTAATATGCTGCAGTGGACTTTCATGTCCGCCATATATTTTCAGCTACCTTTCTCCATTCCAACACTTGCCCGACTGCTTGGATTCGAAAGTAAAATTGGACAATGGTGGCTCTACGCGGGCATCTTTTCCATTGTTGCAGTTTACGCTTTAGTTAAAGCAGTACAGGCTTTTACCAAGCTCCGAAATATAAGACTCGGCATCGAAGCAGAATGGGCTGTTTCTTACGCGTTATCAAAAATTACGGATCCTAATGTTCGAGTTTTTCATGATATTCAAGGGCCAAATTTTAATATTGACCACGTAGTTACCTACCCCGGTGGTGTGTTGGCGATTGAAACCAAAGGAAGAAGAAAGCCGAATATCAAAAACTCAAGACAAACCCACAAGGTGGTAGTGCAAGGTAACGAGATCCAATTTCCTCATGGCCCCGACACGTCAATAATCGAACAAGCAACTCGCCAGGCAACCTGGCTGTCTAAAGAGTTAAGTAAAAGCACAGGCATGGAAGTAATCACCAGCCCCCTGGTAGTTATCCCAGGCTGGTTTATTGAAAACAAACAAAAGCCAACCGTACCAGTAATGAACCATAAATCACTGACCAAGTATTACAGTCTAACGAAAAAAACTATACTTAATAATTCTGCTTTGGAGCGGATAAATCATCAGATAGAACAATTGGCAATGAGGCGATCAGATGAGCTTTAAACTGACAACAGAACTTTCTGCATGAGGCTTACACTACCACTCTTCGAGTTGCTGAAAGTCTTTGATTCGGTCCCGCTGTAATGTGAGCGCATCGAAGACATCCTCAAAACTGCGGTTACTATCCGGCAGGTTCGGCAACGCGAGATTAGCCTGGATAAAAAACTCGTCCGCACTGTCAGACCAGCCTTGTTGCCACCAATCTGTGATGATTTGCCGGTTCTGCTGCAAACGGGCGGAGCTGGGCAATTTATCTGATTTCCTGGAATTAATGTGCGTTTTAGTAGGAAGCAAATTCCACAAGTCGTTATTCGGCCATCGGGAAAATGGCATGGCGTGATCGATAGCATACTCTGCCAAGAGCTTTTTCCCCGACCAGCAACAGTTTACCTTTTCACTCTCAAGTAAGGCGTTTACCCGGCTTCTGACCCGCGCAGTGGTTCTGCGCGGATCTTCCCAGGTTAACGCTTTAAGCAAATCAGATTGAGAAAACGCCATCGCCCGTTTTGCCGTGTAGGTTTGCATTAATGCAGCCCACTCATTTACCAGTGAGGGCTCTATCCACACACTGAATCTGGCCAGTGAATCCCAGATATTTATCGGAATATAAAAGCGCCCGAAGGATTTCATAAAGTCGGAATTCAGAACAACACTGCCAGAGGGTTTACTGGTGCGTTTACTTTCGACATGAAATACACCCTGCTCAGTGCCAGGCAGAGTAATGTATCGCACAGGCATATTCCGTATGGTGGCCGTAACGTCTTTCAGTGTTTGATATACCGCACGAGCAATATCGACATTCAGATAAGTGGCGCCGATATAAAAATCGTTGGCCGTAAACGATCGTAGTTCCTGCCATCCGCCCTTTTTAACAAACCCCAACCCTTTATTCATGTTGCTACTTTGAGGAATTTCAAAATGATCGAGCAGTGGTTTTAATAGTTTTATCCAGTAAAGGGCTACCAGTCCTACCGGCAATACCACATGCTCTTTGGTGCGTTCGATAACCGCACCGGGATGACCTTCAGCAATTCTTAGTAAGGTGCGCAGCAACGCAACTTTGTACGTAGAAGACTTGTTATCGTTAACAATAATGTTGCGCAGTAGGGGGAATGCCCCCGAACCGTCATCAGGTAAGGTGAGTATTACTGTTTGCCAGTAAACATCATCCCGCCCCAATTCGTCGGCATTGGTCTGTTCACTAAGCAAACGAAATGACAGCCCGAACTTGCGGGCAAACCCCGAAAGCTCATCTGCTGAGACCGGGTACATAGTGCGTTCGTCGTGGTTCGCGCCATGGCGCAGTGAAACAATGATTTTTCCGTTGGCTTTTAACAGGGAGCTGAGCTTACGAATACATCGCTCTCGCTCAGAAGGCACAATATGCATCCAGACAGCACTGAGTAAAATCAGATCAAACTTAGTTTGCAGGCTGAACACCTGATTAAGCTCAGGCAGTTTGTCATTCAACCAGTGAATCGGCTGATTAACCACATATTGTTGGGCGCGTTCACGAATGCCATCAGCAGGTTCAACAGCAACAACACTCAATCCTTTATCAGCAAGAAAGCGAGCATCGCGACCAGAACCTGCTCCAATATCCAGCACAAAGCCTTTTTCAGGTATTTCAGAAAGCCAGTCGCCATGTACTTTTTCAAACGCTACGCTGTTATATTGATCAGCGAGTTTTTCTGCGTGAGTTGAATAGTATTTAATGTTTTCGGACAAAGGCTTGCTTCCTTGCTAGTTTGTTCAAAACAATCCAGTTAAATTAATATATTCAGCACAATACGAACAATGCGATAAAAATGCAAAGTACGTTTGCCCGCAAGAACCAGGCTTATTGCAATGACTAAATATTAAACTCTTAGAGCATAAGTTAGCCTTTCCCTATTTCACGATGCCTTCATTTAAAGAACCGCCTTAAGAAAATAACTCATTGTAATATATAACAAAAAAATTCACTGACTCTACAAAACACCTTAAACGGCTTTTTACATTTATTATATGTATAATGACTGACCTTTGGTCTAGATTACGCGCCCAGCTATTGAAACCCACGAAGATACTGTATATAAAAACAGTCAAATGGTCATTGGACGGATAGAAATAACATGAAACAAAAATACAAACTCATCGATTTATTCTGTGGCGCAGGAGGCATGTCGCTAGGTTTCGTTGACGAACGATTCAACGGTGAATTTGAAAGTATTTTGGCTATCGATAATGATGAGGCCGCGGTAGCAACTTATAATGAGAACTTTGGCGACGACAATCATTGTTACCACGAGAATATAGAGTTGTGGTTACAGAATAATACAGTTCCCAAGGCAGACGTAATTATCGGAGGTCCGCCCTGCCAAGGTTTCAGTCTACTTAATAAAAATAGGGATGGCGATGCTCGTAGACAGCTATGGGAACCATATATGGATATTGTCGCGCAGTCAGAAGCTTCCGTTTTTGTTATGGAAAACGTACAGGGCTTGCTCAAAAGCTCTGAGTTCAACGATATTCATAGTAGAGCCACAGAACTAGGGTTTGAGCTACTAAATCCACTTGTTCTTAATACTGCCGATTACGGTGTACCTCAAACTCGTAAGAGGGCAATTATTGTTGGTGTAAAAACTGATCACTTCGATTGTTTTGATGTGGTGCCAGCATTTCCTCCTCCACCAACACATCAAAACCCTAGCGCCGGTGGCAAGCTTCCGGCTTGGAGAACGGTGAAAGAGTTTATTGATGATCTCCCAGAGCCGGAAGGCACAGAAGTTAGAGTCGAACTAAGTGGTCCGCTTAACTTACATTTTGGGCGAAAGCCTACTGAAATAAGTAAGGAAAGATATAAAGCTGTTCCTCTCGGCGGAAACCGTTTCGATTTGCAAAGAAATAGGCCTGATATAACTCCAAAATGTTGGATAAACAAGAAATCTGGTGGTACTGATTTATTCGGCAGACTTTGGTGGGACCGCCCCTCAGTGACAATTCGTACTGAGTTTTTTAAACCTGAGAAAGGCCGCTATCTACACCCACAGTCAAACCGTCCAATAACGCACAGAGAGGCGGCTAGGTTGATGACCTTTCCCGATGACTTTAAGTTTTCAGGAACAAAAATAGAAATAGCGAGACAGATTGGGAATGCTGTTCCTCCGGTTTTTGCCAGCAGCATTGCAGGTTATATTAGTGAAATACTTGAGCTTGTAAACAGACAGAAAATACGAAGAGTTGCTTAATGGCTAGAAGATCAAAAAGGACAGATCCCGAAACGCTAAGAAAAGAATTAGTCGATTTATTGATAAAGTTTAAATCGAAATTGTTAGAGGACGACCTTCGAGATAAGGTCAAAGATCTTATCCCTGCAAATCATTTGCTTCGAGACTTGGGTAGTTCCCTCATTGATGAGGACGATACTAATTCAGCCAGAGAAAGAATACTTGCTTATTTTAGAAAATACCCGACAACGCTAATTTGCGGTGACGAGATAATGGTCGTTGCAGGCATTAGTGAATATGCACGTCGCATCAGGGAATTACGTGTTGAAATGGGATGGCCTATTCAAACTGGCTTGGCCCTAAAAGATATAATCGAGGATGATGAAGGCTTAGAAGATATTTATCCAAAAGATCTGCTTAAAAAAGATTACTACGTTCTAACCGAAAATAAACAAGATAGAGATGCCGCTTACAGATGGAAAATTGCTAATACAATTCGAAAAAGCAATGCTGGCGTCAAAAGTAAAATTATTGAATATTTCCTTAAAAATGTCGGTAAAGAAGTTACTGGAGAAGAATTAAAATATTTGGCCAATGACCGTTCAGAATGGCCTAGGCGGGTTAGAGAACTGCGGACTGAAGAAGGCTGGCCAATAGCTACTAAAGTATCAGGCCGACCTGATCTTAACGTCGGTATTTATGTCTTGGAAGAGGATCGACAAGCAGAAGTACACGATAGAAAAATACCTGATCCAGTTCGTATTAGCGTACTAGAAAGAGATAATTACTCCTGCTGCAATTGTGGATGGAACCACAAGAATAAAAACGAAGCAGATAAACTTCGTAACCTTTTAGAGCTGCACCATATAGAACATCATGCGAAAGGAGGCGAGAACTTGTTGGAAAACCTTATTACACTTTGCAACATTTGCCACGATGATGTTCACCGAGGGAATATCAGCTCAGAAAAGCTCACCAGCCTATTGTAAACTTCCCTCGATAACTTACACCTCAATCGCAAGCAGGTTACACATAAGTGTACGAAAATACCTAGAGTAAATTTATTAAACCTTTTTGAACTGGGCAAAAATATTTATCTTCAAGTAGAGCTAGCTGATCTTTTTCTTCTTTTGCTAATTTCTCTAATCTAAAGCTTTCACCTGTCTTTGCATGCCATAAGTCGCAATAAAAATTTTTCACTACAAATAAAGTAAACATAAATGGGGACCAAACCCTATCTAAGGCTATTCGAGATGGGTTATTTAAGCCTACATGCATATGTACTGCAGGGTGATGTATTTTTACGAACTGAGTGTAACTCGCATCGACTCTCACTATTGGGATACTAAAATAGTAGTCTAATTCCGAAAGAGCCTGACTAAATTCCTCAAAATCAATTTCACCAGACCTAAACATGCTCTCGAAAAGCCTAATGTCATTAATGGATTCTGTCGGCTCATAATCAATTACTGTGGATGGGTTTGGAATGAAACATAAGCGTAGCTCAGGTCGCGCCCCCTCTGATATCAAAGAGAATTGAAAAAGTGAATAATCTGATAGTAAGATATTGTAATAGTTAAGCTCTAATGCTCGAAAGTATACTGAATCGTGTTTCACTAATGTTGAAAGAGCAACGCTATTGAATTCTTTAGAAATTGATAAAGAAGACGGATTTCTTAATGATCTTAAAAACCCTAGTTCATTAAGAAACTCACCAGCTTTTCGAATACTTCTCTGAAAGTCCCTTTCCAGCATTATAAATCACCTTTAAAGAAAGCTGCCTTTTCGTCCTCGCTTAAATTGAGCAAATCTAACTGTGAGCTAATCTCTTCTCTCAGTTGCTTAATATTTTTCTTTTTATCACTTAAATCACGCTGAATCGTTTCTATCGTATCTGGATCTGGTTGATAAAACTCCAAATTTGGAGACAGCTTTATAGCAGTATGCATTTCAGCGAAGAACGCATCTGCATTACTGCCCACTCCAGAAACTCTTAACCATGCCTTAGATCTCGTATAAGCTGTAAAAATTTTATTTCTGGCAAATCTACTTTTTCTATCATAGTAAAGAGCATCTACTCCGATAACAAAAACAGCAGGAGCTTCATTTCCTTTCGCTCTATGTATAGTGGATAAAGTAACCTTACCTTCTTCTAAATATCTTTTAGAGTTATACGGGTTCAATAAAACATTGTTAGAACGCAATCCTCTTTTGCTAAGCTCTAGAGTCAATATTTCAAAATATTCTCTAGCCCTTCTATCATCTAAGGATATAACTAGAATATCCTCAGCTTTAAGATGACCATTATTGCAAAAGTCTTCAATTTCAGACGCAATCCATTGAGATTCAGAAGTCATATCTCCCAACGATTTATACTTAATCAACTCTTCTTTAGTTTCATAATTCAGAATTGAGAGAGGACTATTTTTTTCCGGGCGTTCAATAACAACCTTTGCTCCGATTGAGAAATCGTCAGTTTTAGCTTCATATCCAAGATCTTGCCAGTGCTCCTTATCCTCTAATGACTGAACATGTTGACCATCTTTAGAATAGAGCCCAAAACCTAAGGCATGAGCTGTTATTAATATGTCTCTAGGGTTTCGGTAACATTTTTTAAGCACAATATCATTTTCAAGATAGCTTGGTAGATTCTGACTAGATCTATCTAGATCCACCAGGTCTGTTCCGTCAACATCTTGTCCAAAAAGCTCTTTCGGGGAACGAGTTTTCACCTTGAAAATATTTTGTAACTCATCATAACCCCAGATTATGTTTTTGAAATCTTTCTGCCCTAAAGTTAATTGATATATCAACCTAAAAAAATGAACCGGCATGTCTTGCGCTTCATCCATTAGGACATAGTGATATATAGGTCTTATTTTCTCTTGAGATAAGAGCGCATTTTTACATACATAGTCAAAGGGATTTGAACCTCGTGCTCGAGCCTCTGAAAACTTCATCGGCTGTATTCCGTTTGAGGTACATGCGGAAAAGTATACGCCATCAATACCGCTTCCCCCCCAAGCATGTTTGATGTGCAAGTTATCCCAATTCGGATCTACTTTTTTATAATGTCTGTAAAACTTGGTAATCAGATTCTTGACGTGGTCATACAAGCTCTTTGTGTAAAACGTAAACAATATTCTTTTATCTGGCTCAGTCAGATGCAGGTGTGCAGCTTTCATAGCCAAAACGACTGTTTTACCGGATCCAGCTAACCCTCTTATTCTTTGAGGCCCGTCAATAATACTTACAGCACTTGCTCTTTGCTCAAAGTCAAAATTCTTAATCTCTTCTTCGAGTGCTGCTAGGACATAAGATTTTGAACTGGTGTCAGACTGATCAATATCTCTTTTTGTGTAAGAAGAAAGAGCTTTAGTACCTTCAATAATTGAGCGACACTCATTGAACTCCAAATCATTCAATGCATTAAAACTTGCTTGCATATCAGCAAGCGTTTGCTCAATATCTTCAGCGCACGTAAGAATAACATCTCCGAATGTGTCATCTTCATCAAAGCCAAAAACTTCTAATGGAAGCCTTATTTCTTTAGTTCTTCGTTTCCCACTTCTGAGCACTCTACTTTCAAAGAGCTTAGTAAAGATGAGGCTGTGAATCTCATCCAGGTCAGCTTCTAGATCATCCGAATCCCCTTCGTTAACGATCTTAAGGGCCAGCATCCCATGGTTTTTACTCAGGAATAGAATTTCAGGACAAGGAGTGTATTCTTCATAGCCATGAAATTTAGGAAATCCGTAATACAGAACAGCATCCTCTTCACCCCAATTGAACCGTTTAGCGGCCTCAACGAAGAAGTCTATCACTTGCCTAGCTAAGTGGTTTCTCTCAAAAGTTTTTGAAGTTATAACCGTACGCATTAATTTTCTTCCTGAAATTTTTTTTCGATTATACATATTCAGATACATTAAATAACCGACCGCACGAATAAAATCTCGCGTAACTCAAAATCTGCTACACATTTGCTGCATATTTCAAAAAGGGAATTTAAAGAAGAATAGAATCGGGCTGCAGCCCTTTAAAAATGGCGCACCCGATAGGATTACTCGGCGCGTCCTGCGCCTCGCCCTACGGGCCGCGCTAAAGCGCGTTCAAAATTGCTCCCGGCAATTTTGTCGAACGAAGTTTCTCATCCACGGAATACTACAGATACAAAAAAACCAGCACGAGGCTGGTTCTTTTGTATCTGGCGCACCCGATAGGATTCGAACCTATGACCTTTGCCTCCGGAGGGCAACGCTCTATCCAGCTGAGCTACGGGTGCTTTCTGTGTAAACGGCTAGGAACCGTCTAGTGTGGCGCATTATAGGAGTTCATCTGGTTAATTTACAGTAAAAAATGAAAATGCCGGTGCTGATGTTTAAAAATCAGGCAAATTTGGCTTTTGCTTCGCGTTCTGAATTGGCTTAGTCTGGTTTTAACAATAAAGGATGTTAAGTGTATGTCTCGAATTTGGCAGGTTATTTTAGGTGGTTGTCTGAGCGCAGTGGTTTCATTCTCTGCCCTGGCTGATGAGCATAGTGATTTGGATTTTTACCATAACGTGTTTAGCGCGCCACCGCTGTTACCAACGCCCTTTGAACCAAGCTGCGTAAAGCCCGATTGTAATGCCAGGTTGATGCCCGGTGTGTCGATGACTCGTGCTGAGCCTAACCCGGCGTATTTTACTGTTGCGCAATCTGGCATTGAACCTGGTTGGGAAGAGCGGGTAGCCAGTGACTGGAACTACTTTAATGTGCCTGCTTCACTGGGCAAAATTACCGCTATCGATTTTGGCCCTACGCCCGATGGCACCGGCTATCGCTATCTGGCGAATGCCAATACGCAAAATATCCTCTACGAGCCCTGGAGCTCCTCTAAAATTATGGCTTTTGCCGGGGCACTGGCGACGATTGGCCGGGAAGTGAGTGCTTCTACTCTGGTAGGTGATGTAAAGCTGGGCGACCTGATCACCAGTATTAACAGTTATGCGCCGTCGGGTAAGGCAGATGGTAACTCCAATGCCATTGCCACCTACTTTGCGAACATTGCCGGGCGGGAATTTTTAACCGGCTTGTTTCATGATAAATGGCTTAATATGAACAATCCGGCCATTCGCTTTCGGGGGGCTTATGGCCCTACTGCGTTTGCGCCGAACTCAGCCGACTGGCAGTTCGATTTACGCAATAAACTGGCGGTGGAGCCGTTTGCAGAGGCCGGCGACGATCCTTTTTATCAAGCGTATCGCTGCGATGAGTGCGGTATTACCGGTAATAAACCCATGACCACACTGGCTCAGGCTGAGTTTTTAAAGCGCATGGTTACCCATAACTCAGAGCCACAAACCCGTTTACCGGGCTTTATGCCCTCTCACCTTGATATGCTGTTATACGGTAATGGCCATAGTAATTCGGTGGTCGATGCCGGCGGCATGCAGGCGGGTATCGGCGTACTGTTGGCCCGTGCCATTGCTGATGCGCTGGCGCCAGGCTCTGATGCCTCGGCAAAAGCAGTTTTGGATGAATTAACTGGCGGCAGATGGCGTATTTTTCAGAAAATTGGTGCCGGGCCCAGTGAAACCCGCGGGCAGAGCGAAACCGTTTTGTTGGCTCATGTGGTGCTGCAATTTAACGAAGGCTTGCCACGGGAGTTTACCCTGGCGGTGCAAACTGAGGTAGAAGGTAACAGCGAAGCCGGTGTTGGCCGGGCTGGCAAAAAAATGCAACAGTTGCTGAATATTGCCATGGCGCAATTGCTGAGCGAAAAGTCATCTAAAATGGCTGCCCGGCAGTAAAAAAGGTTGCCCGTAAGCGACACAGCGGCAAAAAAACCGATTTTTATTGGCTTTTTGTCGGATAAGGACTAATCAATTAGTCTCAAACAGTTGTCGCGGCTGGATTAACCTTTATAATCATGCGGATTATTTATTTTTCAGACCAAAATTGCCTGGAGACGATTGTGAAATTAAAAACGTGGTTAGGTATGGGCGCTGTAGTACTGGCAGCTTTTGCGGTAAACGCTCAGGAAATGTCAGACGAGGCGATCAAAGAGCGTATTAAGCCAGTTGGCTCTGTGCACGTTGCAGGCGCTGCGGCCGCTGCACCAGCTGGTGCAATGTCGGGTGAAGACGTATTTAACAAAGCGTGTGTTGCTTGTCACGCTGCCGGTGTACTGGGTGCACCTCGTGTAAACAACGCGGCCGACTGGGCGCCTCGCCTGGAAAAAGGTTTCGACGCTGTATTAGCCAATGCGATTAACGGTTTCAATGCCATGCCTCCTCGTGGTACCTGTGCCAGCTGTAGCGATGACGACATCAAAGCAGCCATTGAGTACATGACCGAAGAGCTCTAACACTCGGTAACACTGACAACCTGCATGTTTTGCGCATATTCGGCGCATTTCGATACCAAAACGGCAGGTTGTTGGTGAGTACATTCCCTCCAAAGCTCTGGCAAAATTATCCACAATAGAGTAAGTTATTCGTTTTACTCTAGCGGATTGCCGGCTGCTGTTTTTTTATGTCATCTGAGCCAACAAAATACGAGTTGTCAGAAGCGGAATTAAGAGAGCTTATCCCGCAGCTGCAACAGTTAACTGATAAATACAAACGTGCTGAACGAGTTCAGAAAGCGCTGTTTAACATATCAGAGCTCGCCAGTTCCGTTAGCAATCTGTCTCGCCTCTATCCTGCCATTCATGAAATCATCGCCGACTTTATGGATGCGAAAAACTTTTTTGTTGCCTTTTACTCGCCTGATACCGCCATGTTGGACATGGCCTACTTTGTTGATGAGTTCGATGAACAGGTGGTTAAGCAGCTACCCCCCGAAGAACTAAAGAAAGGCCTTACCGGTTATATTCTTGAGTCGGGTAATCATGTTTTCTATCGCAATGAAAACCAGGACGAGTTTGATAAAGACCATAAAGTGGAGCTGATTGGCAGTCAGCCCCACCAGCTATTAGGCGTACCCTTAAAACGCGGTAGCCAGGTCATTGGTGCCATGGTGGTTCAAACTTACGACGATAACGTGAATTACACCCAGGAAGATCTGGAAGTGTTGCTGTTTGTTTCCCAGCACATTGTTACCACCGTCGACCGGGTAAAAAACCGCGAGCTTACCGAGCGTACCATTCGCGAGCGTACCCGCCAGTTACGCCAGATCAACGACGACCTGCAGGAAGAAATCCTCGAGCGCCAGAAGGTCGAGGCGCTGCAGCAGGCCCTGTTTGAGATCTCTGAGCTGTCGGCCAACGCCAGCCGCGACATGGACTCCTTTTACTCCAGTCTGCACGAAATCATTGAGCGTCTGATAAGCGCGCCGAACTGTTATATTGCCATCCTTGACGACACTAAACAGTTTCTGAACTTCCCGTATTTCAGCGATACCCAGGATGAAACACCGGGTACCCGACCCTTAGGCTTTGGCTTAACCGAATTTGTTATTCGCCGTGGCCAGGCGGAGCTGATCGACCCGTCGCGTATTTTATCGCTCACCGAAGACGGCGAAATTGACGTTACCGTGGCCCAGCGTATTCTAAAACAGGCTAACTCCTGGCTGGGCTCACCGCTTATTATTGATGGCGAAGTGTGTGGTGTTATTGCCGTGCAAACCTATGGTAAGTCGGCCAAGTACACCCCGCGCGATTTGGAATTAATGCGCTTTGTATCGCACCATATTGCCGTTGCGCTGGAGCGTAAATTTCGTGCCGAAGCCATGCATGCCTACAGCGAACAGCTTGAAGAGCGGGTTCAAGAGCGCACTACCGAGCTTAACCGGGCCAATGATGTGCTGCGCCAGCAAATTGAAGAGCGTAAGGAAATAGAGCGCAAGCTTATCCACGACGCCCATCACGATACCCTTACCGACCTGCCTAACCGCTCGATGTTTGCCAGCCGACTGGAGCTGGCCATTGCCTATAAACAGCGCTATCCGGAAAACCTGTTTGCGGTACTGTTTATCGATTTAGACCGGTTTAAAATTATTAACGATACCCTTGGCCACCATGCCGGCGATGAATTCTTAATTGAGGTATCCAAGCGGATTACCAAGTGTATCCGGGGCCACGATTTACTGGCCCGACACGGCGGCGACGAATTTGTGCTGCTGCTGGATAACTTTGAATATACCTCCGACGTGGAAGAAATCTCCGCGCGCATTATCGATTCTATTTCTGAGCCGTTTATTCTCGACGACAAAGAGATGTATTCCGGCGCCAGTATTGGTATTGCCCATGTAGAAACCTATTACCGCAGCGCCGATGAGGTGATCCGCGACGCCGATGCCGCCATGTATCAGGCCAAATCGCTGGGCCGTGGCCGTTTGGTGATATTCGATAAGAGTATGCGTGAGCGTCTGCTGGAAGAGCTGGAGCTGGAAAACGAATTTCGCCGTTCACTGCGCGACCGGGAATTTGAATGTTACCTGCAACCGGTTATTAATCTCAACACCAGGCAGCCGCTGTATCACGAGATTTATGTGCGCTGGGTGCATCCGTCGCTGGGTAAAATCTCCCGCGAGCAATTCCGTCAGGTAGCTGAACAAAGTGGCTTAATTCTGGAGCTGGATCTTTATCAGTTGCGGGCTGCCTGCGAATTACTGAAAACCTGGCCGGACGCCGAACGGGTAGGTTACGAACCGAAGATTGCGGTGAATGTATCCATTAACCATTTATTGCAGAGCTCACTGGTACAGAAGATTCTTAACGTGATCGGTGAAGCCGGCGTGTCGCCTGCGGCATTAGTATTTGAGTTCGACGAGAACGATCTGAACCGCCGCTCACAATACATTTTACCGGCGATTAAAAAGCTAAAACGCGCCGGTGTTACATTAGTGCTGGATAACTTTGGTAGCGGCCTGGCCTCGCTGAGTTATTTATTCTCCTACCCGTTTGATTACATCAAGATTGATCACCGCTTTATTAAATCACTGCCGCGTTCTCTGCGTAATTTAAGGCTGATCCAGTCGATCATGCTGATTTCCGGGCACCTCAAGTTCGACGTGATTGCCGAAGGTATCGACAGCTACTCACAGCTTGAGGCGTTAACCGAAATTGAGTGTGTTTACGGCCAGGGCAAGTACCTGGAAAGCTCGCAGTTACTGCCGGCACTGAATCAGTCGAGCGCCTAAGACCTACCCAGCATTTCGCGGATATTGGCAATGCTGGCCTGGCCTTTTTGCTGGCGTTCCTCGGCAGTGACCTTGCGTTTTTTCTCTTCCCATTCCAGATCGTCAGTTGGCAGTTCGTATAAGAAACGGCTGGGCTCCGGCTGGATAACTTCACCAAACTGACGACGCTCTTTCGACAAAGTAAAAATCAGCTCCCGCTGGGCACGGGTGATCCCTACGTAAGCCAGGCGGCGCTCTTCTTCTACGTTATCCTCATCGATGCTGCTCTGGTGCGGCAGCAGGCCTTCTTCCATGCCTACCAGAAACACAATGGGAAACTCCAGGCCTTTGGAAGCATGTAAGGTCATCAGCTGTACCTGGTCGGCCTCGGCTTCTTCTTCACCGCGCTCCATCATATCCCTTAAGATTAAGCGGTTAACCACTTCAGGCAGGGTCATGGGCGCGTTGAGCTCGTCGCCTTCGAGCATATCGGTTACCCAGCCAAACAGGGTACTCACATTGGCCATGGCCATTTCGGCGGCTTTGGGGCTGGTGCTGTGCTCATAGAGCCACTCTTCGTAGCTCATGGCGCGGATCATGTTGCGAAGTACCGCTGCGGTATCGCCTCTTACCGCCTCGTCGGAGAGCGACACAATCCAGCGCGCAAAGTTATGCACGGCTAAGTAACCTTTGCCGCTCAGTACTGAATTAAGGTTGTCGTGGCAGGCGGCCTCGAACATCGATACCCCCAGCTCATTAGCAAAGTTACCCAGCTTTTCTAAAGTGGCGCGGCCGATGCCGCGGGTAGGCGTATTGATCACCCGTAACAGGGCGTTGTCGTCATCCTGATTTACCAGCAGGCGCAGATAAGCCATGATGTCTTTCACTTCGGTACGGCCAAAGAACGACATCCCGCCGCTGATTTTGTAAGGAATACGGTTACTCATCAGCAGCTTTTCAAACAGCCGGCTCTGGTGGTTACCGCGATACAAAATCGCGTAATCCTTAAATTTGGTGCGATTGGTAAATTTATGGGCCAGCAGTTCGGCTACCACCCGCTCGGCTTCATGTTCTTCGTTTTTGGCCATTAACACCCGTAGCGGCACACCGTAATCGAGGGCCGAGAACAGGGTTTTGTCGAACATGTGCGGGTTGTTCTGAATAAGAATGTTAGCGCAGTGCAGAATACGCCCTGAAGAACGGTAGTTTTGCTCCAGCTTGATCACTCTTAAGCGGGGAAAGTCTTGCTGCAACAAATTCAGGTTTTGCGGCCGCGCGCCACGCCAGGAATAAATCGACTGGTCGTCGTCGCCAACCACGGTAAACCGGGCCCGTTCGCCAACCAGCAGTTTTACCAGTTCGTACTGGCTGGTGTTGGTATCCTGATACTCATCCACCAGCAGATAGCGGATTTTGCTTTGCCATTTGGTGCGGGCTTTTTCATCCACTTTGAGCAGCAGCGTGGGCAGCATGATCAAATCATCAAAATCCAGTGCATTGTAAGCGCGCAGATGGTTCTGATACTGCTGATAATACTCGGCAAACTCTTTTTCGCCCTGACTCACTGCTTGTTTAAGCAGTAACTCCGGGGTTAACAGGTCGTTTTTCCAGTTAGAAATGCAGCTTTGCAGTAATTTGAGTTGGTCTTTATCGCCGTCGAGAGAGTGGGCGGTCAGGTCGTTCAGCAGGGCCATGCTGTCTTTATCGTCAAACAGCGAGAAACCGGCTTTTAAGCCCAGCGCTTTCACTTCCGACTTAATAATATTTAAGCCCAGGGTGTGGAACGTGGAGACTTTCAGGCCTCTGGCTTCCACCTTACCCAGCGTTTGAGCTACCCGCTCTTTCATTTCCCGCGCCGCTTTGTTGGTAAAGGTTACCGCCGCGATATAGCGGGCTGGCATATCGCACTGGCGCACCAGGTGGGCAATTTTGTTGGTGATCACCCGGGTTTTGCCACTGCCGGCACCGGCGAGTACCAGGCATGGGCCGGATACAAAGGTAACAGCGGATTCTTGGGCGGGATTAAGCTTCATTAACGGGTATTCTCAACAACAAGGGGAAATGGCAACGGTAAAAGCGGTATTGTAATCGACCCATGCCAAGAATCCGAGTACTGATTGTATTGCATCGCGGTGGAAGTGTTTTAGAATAACCCGGCCAATTTATGTATTTGCCAAGGAAATGCCATGTTAGATCCTAAAAAACTTGAAGATATTGCACGCCAGATTGCCGACTCGGTACCGCCAGGCGTAAAAAACATGGCCGAAGAAGCCGAAGGAAGAATTAAACAGGTGCTGCAGTCACAATTATCCAAGCTGGATCTGGTGACCCGCGAAGAGTTTGATATTCAAACCCAGGTGTTAATTAAAACCCGGGAAAAGCTGGAAGCCATGGAAGTACGCCTGGCCGCACTGGAAGCTGAGCAAAACGCGGAGAAATAGCGTTAGCCCAGTAAAATCAGATCGACAATCAGCCCCAGCGCAATCACCAGCCCCACGTAGTGATTATCTAAAAAGGCCTTAAAACAGGCCTCGCGCTGGCGGTGTCGAATATTATAGTGCTGGTGAATAAACAGCGCAGCAGCGCCCACCAGGCCGGCATAAGCAAACACACCAAGGTTATTGAGCATAAACACTGCCGCCAGTAACAGCAGGGTAATCACCTCCAGCAGCGCCACAATCAGCTTATCCATGCGGCCAAACAAAATGGCACTCGACTTAATGCCGATAATCACATCATCGTCGCGGTCGACCATGGCGTACATGGTGTCGTAAGCAGTGGTCCACAGCAGATTTGCCACAAACAGTAACCAGCCCCACGCCGGGATATCGCCTCTCACCGCCATCACAGCCATGGGAATAGCCCAGCCATAAGCGGCACCCAGTACTGCCTGAGGCAAATAGGTATAGCGCTTCATAAACGGATAGGCCGAGGCCAGCAGCAGCGCAACACAGGAAAGCAAAATGGTTGCCCAGCTCAGCTGCAACACAATCAGAAAAGCAATCAGGATGAGGGCACTAAACAGTTGCAGGGCTTCACGCTCGGTCACATGCCCGGCCACCAGCGGGCGCTCATTGGTGCGTTTTACCGCGCCATCCACGTGACGGTCGGCATAGTCGTTAATCACGCAACCGGCCGAGCGCATTACCACTACACCCAGTGAGAATAAAATCAGTTCCTTCAGCGGTGGCATACCGCCAGCGGCCAGCATCAATGCCCACAGGGTTGGCCACAGCAGTAAATAAATACCAATCGGCTTATCAAGCCGCATCAGCTTGGCGTAGTAAGGAACGTTTTGCAGGGTCAGCGTCATGTTTTGGCATACCAGCGCGCAGTGAAGACGCCAGAAGTTTAGCATTGGCAGCAACGCCGAGACAACCCACCATCTGCCGTTAGTCTAAAGTTAGGTTGTGCGCTGTGATAGTCTCAACTAGAATTTAGCTAATTGAATTTTATGGATAACCTTAATGAAGCAGTTTCTTCGGCTGATTGTGTTGCTAGGCTTTATCGCGCCCTTTTCTCATGCCACTGCACAAGAGCAACCATCTTATGCCTATATTGGTATTGAGCCTGAGATTGTCACTAACTATCTGGGCCCTAATGCCACTAAGCTTGGCTATGTTAGGGTGATGATAGAAATTATGGTATCGGACGTCGACCAGCTCGAGCTGGTAGAACACCATATGCCCCTGCTACGCGCTACTGCCATTGAAATTTTTGGTCGGCAGCCGGAAGAGAAGGTTAAATCACTCACCGGCCGCGAAGACATTCGCCGCGCCGTGCTGGCAGCGCTGCAAGACCACATGCTGCAGGAAACCGGCGCCAAGGTAATTAAAGACATTATCTTTACCAAGTATCTGCATCAAAAATAGCGTTACGACTTACCGGGCAGTCGGTTTACCGCTGCCCAGTGTCAGCAGCCAGGCCATCACACAGCCTGAAATTAATCCGGCCGTATGGGCCGCATTGGCCATATTTACCCACAGTACATCGGCAAAGCCTAACAGCAACCAAACCAGCATAAAGCCAACAATGGCTTTGGGCAGATAAAGCCCCCATTGTGGCCGCAACCAACCAGTGATCCACACAAAGCCTACCAGGCCGTACACCACACCAGAAAGCCCGCCAAAATTGGGCCCGGATACCATCAGCTGTGCCAGATTACTCACCAGCGCAGTCACCACAAACAAAATGATAATAAAACTGCTGCCAAACTTGCGCTCTACCTGGGAGCCAAGCATGCTCCACCACAGCAGGTTAAAAATAAAATGCAGTACACTGAAATGAATAAAGGCCGGCCCTAACAGGCGCCACCATTCATGGTTTTGCAGCAGATTACCGAGCGGCATTATCATCAGCGCAGCGGCAATAGGCTGAAACAACCCCACCAGTGAAGCACCGAATATCAGGGTACACAGGATCAGGATAACGCCGGTTACCGGCGAGCGGCGCAGCGAAACCAGCCAACGGCGCATACTGTTGCCCGGGGCCTGTTCTACCGGTACATCGGTTCGCTCAGAGTGCTGCCAGGCCGCCTGCTGATACTTTGGATCATTGGGGGCCTGAATAAACGCCTGGCAAATTTCCAGTGCGCGTTCGTGGTGGGCTTCGTTATCCAGCACCAGCACGTACTGGTCTTCCTCGGGTACATGATGAACCTGTACCGGGATCTGTTGGGATTTCAGGTAACTGGCCAGTGAGTCAGCGTAACGTAGCTGACTGATTGCAATCAGTGGTTTTGCCACAATTAGTCGCTAACCACCGGCTGACCCAGACGCCAGCCTTCAAAGCCGCCATCCATGCTGTACACCTTTTCGTAGCCCTGACCGGCCAGAAACTGTGCGGCTTGCTGGCTGCTTACACCGTGATAGCACACCACCACTACCGGGGCGCTTTTGGGAGTGGCTTCCATAAACGCGGCCAGATTATCGTTATTCAGGTTAATAGCGCCTTCCATGTGAGCAGACTGAAACGACCCGGCATCGCGGATATCCGCAATAACCAATTGGTCTTTCTGTTCTGCGACGTCAGCGATAGTGATGTGTTGGAATGGTTGCATAAAACTCTTATTGCCAGTTAAGAATGACTTTTCCTGACTCTCCGGAACCCATTACATCAAAGCCTTGCTGAAAGTCGTCAATGGCAAACTGATGCGTAATGATGGGGGAAATGTCCAGGCCACTTTGCAGTAAGCTCGCCATCTTGTACCAGGTCTCAAACATTTCCCGGCCGTAGATACCTTTAATCACCAGGCCTTTAAAAATCACCTGGTTCCAGTCGATGGCGACGTCCTGCGGCGGAATACCAAGCATGGCAACTTTTCCGCCGTTATTCATGTTATTGAGCATATCGCGAAAGGCCGCCGGGACTCCAGACATTTCTAGGCCAATATCAAAGCCTTCGGTCATGCCCAGTCCGTTCATTACGTCTTTCAGCGACTCTTCCGCCACATTCACAGCGCGGCTCACGCCCATTTGTTCGGCCAGTTTCAGGCGATACGGGTTTACATCGGTGATCACCACATGGCGTGCGCCAACGTGGCGGGCGACCGCGGCAGCCATAATGCCAATCGGGCCGGCACCGGTGATCAACACATCCTCACCCACCAGATCGAACGACAGCGCGGTGTGTACAGCGTTACCAAAGGGGTCGAAGATAGAAGCCAGATCATCGCTGATATTATCCGGGATCTTAAAGGCGTTAAACGCGGGGATCACCAGGTATTCGGCAAAAGCGCCAGCGCGATTTACGCCCACGCCTTCGGTATTGCGGCACAGGTGGCGGCGGCCCGCACGGCAGTTACGGCAGTGGCCGCAGGTGATATGGCCTTCGCCAGATACCCTGTCGCCCACTTTGAAGCCCTGCACTTCCTGCCCCATGTCGACCACTTCGCCAACATATTCGTGGCCCACGACCATAGGTACCGGAATGGTTTTCTGCGCCCAGTCGTCCCACTGGTAAATATGCATGTCGGTGCCGCAAATGGCAGTTTTACGAATTTTAATCAGCAGGTCGTTATGGCCCATTACCGGTTTATCGGTATCAAGCATCCAGATACCGCGGGTTGGCTGCTGTTTTACCAACGACTTCATGCAATCACTCCCAGTTCACGACCCACTTCAATAAACGCATCCACTGCTTTATCTACGTGCTCCAGTGTATGGGCAGCCGACATCTGAGTACGAATACGCGCCTGGCCTTTAGGTACCACAGGGTAAGAGAAGCCAATCACATAAATGCCTTTCTCCAGCAGTTTCTCTGCCATCTGGTTGGCCAGTTTGGCGTCGCCGAGCATCACCGGAATGATGGCGTGATCTTCGCCTGCCAGGGTAAAACCGGCTTCAGTCATGCGGTGGCGGAAGTGTTCGGCATTGCGCCACAGCTGGGCACGTAAATCGTGGCCATCGGCCATCATGTCGAACACTTTCAGTGACGCTGCCACAATGGGCGGGGCCACAGAGTTTGAAAACAGGTACGGACGAGAACGCTGGCGCAGCCATTCAATGGCGGCTTTGCTACCAGACGTATAACCGCCGGATGCGCCGCCTAAAGCCTTGCCCAGGGTGCCGGTAATTAAGTCAATCCGTCCCAGCACGTCACAGTATTCGTGGCTGCCGCGGCCGTTTTCACCCAGAAAACCGGTGGCATGGCAGTCGTCTACCATCACCATGGCATCGTATTTATCGGCCAGATCGCATACGCCTTTCAGGTTGGCAATGATACCGTCCATCGAAAACACGCCGTCGGTAGCGATTAGGATAAACCGGGCGCCGTCCTCACGTGCCTGCTTTAACTGTTCCTCCAGCGCCTGCATGTCATTGTTAGCATAGCGGTAACGCTTAGCTTTACTGAGGCGTACGCCGTCGATAATACTGGCGTGATTCAGTGCATCAGACACAATGGCATCTTCCGGCCCGAGTAACGTTTCAAACAAGCCGCCATTGGCATCGAAACAGGACGGATACAAAATGGTGTCTTCGGTACCCAGGAAGTCGCTGATTTTGGCTTCCAGGGCTTTATGAATATCCTGGGTGCCACAAATAAAGCGTACCGAGGCCATGCCGAAGCCATGGGAGTCCAAACCACTCTTGGCCGCTTCGATTAGTGCCGGATGGTTTGCCAGGCCCAGATAGTTGTTAGCACAAAAGTTAATAACCTGGTCACCGCTCTGGGTGGCGATGTCGGCTTGTTGCTGGGTGGTGATCACCCGCTCTACCTTGTACAACCCATCCTTACGGGTGGCGTTAAGCTGTTGTTCGAGATGAGAAATAAAAGATGCTGACATGCAAGCACTCCTGGCCGAAGGGGTTGGATAAAAGAGGCGTATTGTACCGAAGAGCCGGTGAGACTGCCTATGCCAGGGCGCATGGCTGCGGGTTTCTGTACGCCTAAAGTGTAAACTTTTAAGGACGCTCTGCAACGCCTCCCGGAAGTTCGCAGATTAGAGCTGCCAGCGCCCCATATATACCTTGGTTTGTAGCACTTCCCACAAGGCTTGCTCTTCGATGGGTTTACTAATGTAATAGCCCTGTCCGTACTGGCAGCTCATGTTGGCCAGCTGAAATAATTGCTCAGGTTGTTCAATGCCTTCGGCGATGATCTGCTGCCCCATACTACGCACCATGCTAATGGTGGAGCTGACGATATTGCGATCGCTCTCAGTTTCGAGCATGCCGGCTATAAAAGAACGGTCAATCTTAATAATGTCGCTGGGGATCATTTTCAGATAGCTCAATGATGAATAGCCGGTCCCAAAATCGTCGACGGCAATTTTACAGCCCAGGGCGCGGATCTGCTGGATCACTTCTACTGCCCGTTCTATGTCGGCCACCAGCATGGTTTCGGTGAGTTCCAGTTCGATATTACGCGCGTCCACTTTGTGCAGCTCTATAAGCTCCATCAGGTATGGTAGCAACGCGCTGTTAGCAAACTGCGCCGCCGACAGGTTAATAGCCATTTTTACATTACGGTAGCCGTTGGTTTCCAGTCTGGACAAGAGCTCAATGGCTTTTTCCATCACCCAAAAATCAAGCTCAGACATCATTGCCGTATTTTCGAGCATAGGCAGAAAATCCCCCGGCGGCACCAGGCCTCGTTGCGGATGATTCCAGCGCAGCAGTGCTTCGAATCCGGTGAGTCGCTTGCTGGCCAATTCAATTTGCGGTTGCAGGGCAAGGAAGAATTGCTGTTCTTTTAAAGCAATGCGAGCTTCATTCTCAAGCTCCACCTGCTTAACGATTTTCTGGTTCATCGACGAATTAAAGAAGCGGAAACTGGAGCCTCGTTCCAGCTTGGCCTCGTACATGGCGGTGTCGGCCTGACGCATAAGCTCCAGCGCCCGTGTTTTTGAGTTGGAAGTGTAAGCCACGCCAATACTGATGCTGATATAGAAAGTTTGTTCGCTGATGCGCATGGGCTCAACAAACTCTTCGATCAGCTTGTCGGCAACAATATTCACCTGCTCGACCTTATCGAGCCCGGTCACCAGGATCACGAATTCGTCGCCACCAAACCGGGCGATCAGATCATTTTCCCGGATCACTCTGGAAAGTCTTTCACCGGCGAGTTTTACTACTTCATCGCCAAAGTGATGGCCGTGGCTGTCGTTAACCTTTTTAAAGTTATCCAGATCGATAAACAATAGGGCCATACCCGCTTGTTGGCGGTTCAGTGCGGCCAGTTGTTTGTTGATCTGAAAGGTCATCATATTTCGATTAGGCAGGCCGGTCAGGCTGTCGAACATGGCCATTTTTTCCAGCTTGGCAGTGTTCACCGTCATTTGCTGATCCAATGACTCCAGCTTATCCGACAGTTCCACAGCGGCCTCGCCCAGGGTATCGAGCTCATCGAGCAGCCATTTTTTACGGGTGAAGCTGCGTTTTTGCTGTAACTTAAACTCCTCGAAACGCTTTTGCGCCAGTAGCGGCAGCATATTAGCCAGCACCGAGAGTTTTTGTGCATAACGCCGTAATAACAGAAACATACACAGCACAAAGGTTAGCACCAGGCCTACGCCACCAAAAAAGATGATGCGGTTCTGGCTTTTATAGGCTTGCTTGCGCTCATGGATGTCATGGGTAAACATCAGGTAGTGCCCGTTAGACTCATGCTGATAGAGTGGCAGTAACGTGATCAGATAGGCACGCCCATTTACGTTTACTTCGTGGCCGTTGGTAATTAACGTGGTTTTACTGGCCGACGGTGGGATCGCGCCAAGGATATCGCGCATAAAGCGCTCCTGCTTTTCACTGACCATGCTGTTAATAAAGTATCTGTCGGATTGACTGTTACCGCCTTTTGAGTGCTTTATCAGCACCAGATCAGACTGACTTGCTCCCTGAGTTGCCTCACTGAGTAAGGCCAGCAACTCCTGCAGTGAAGTACTCATTACCACCACATTAGTGGTTTGGCGGTTGATCATCACCGGAATGCTTACTATCTGTTCGCACATCACGTGGCAATGCACACCGGCAATTGGCCGGGCCTCGGCAAAGGTCCGCTCTACCATAGCCAGCACATCATCCGGCAAATACTCGCCTTGTTGATAAACCAGTTGCTGCTGATTGTCGATGACCCATAAATTACTCACATCCCATTGCAGCAGCAGGAAATCCTCTGCTCGCCGGAAGGTATCTACCAGCTCGGTAGTGTTTCGCGGTGGGGTATCGTTGATGTACTTGAGTCCTTCGACCCAAACTGATAGACGTTCATTGAGTAAAGTTGAGAACTGGTGATAGCGGGTAACGTCACGCGATAATATCGTCTGATTAAGCTGTTGCTCCTGATTAGCCGCCTGATACAGTAATAGACCCACCACCAGCGAGCAAACAAACATGATCACTACCAACATGATGGTCAGGACTTTGTAACTGAGCGAGACGGTTTTTTTCATCGACTCAGAACCAGTACATCAGTTGCACAGACCATGCATTCCAGTACGGCTTTGCATAAACCAGCGCATCAGGAAATACCACGGCAGTCAGACGTCCAGCGCCGTGCGTGCGGGAGAACTCGCCGCTGAGCCTCAGGTTTGATCGGATATCCCAGCTCAGGCCCACGGTCAGTGTATCCATATACCCATAGTGTTCAGGAATAGCGCCAAATGGATTGAACGCCAGTTGATCGCCGTGGCGGTCCTGGCGATCCACATCGTAAGTATCAAATCGCACCAGTCCGGTAAGGTTGTTTTGCAAGAAATAGCGCCATTGGAGGTAGCCGCCCTCGCCGGTTTTATCAACATCCAGCGTGATGCCCTGGGTAAAGTCTCCCTCGTACATCAGGCGGTCGCGCAGCAGCTCCATAGTGAGTTCCCAGTTCTCGCTGTCATATCGGGCGGCCAGGGTAAGGCGGTCAAGAGCAGACTGGCCATTGAGCAGAATGTCCAGTGCGGTCGGCTCATAGGTAAACTCAGACTGCAGCAAACTAAAGCCAACCTGCCAGTGCATGGATTCTGGTTGCCAGTAGGTGCTGAACTGATGCGTAAAATCCTGTTTTGCTCTCCCTTGAGCCTGCGGGCTTAACAGCTTTTCGGTATCTTCTCTGGCCAGCGGTGAGCGTCCATAGCTCCAACGTACTTCCCAGGTGCCAGTGCTGCCTGTTTTAGTGCTCTGTAGGGCAATACCGTCGCTGCTGAGAGCGAGATCGCGGTTACCATCGTAGTAGATAGACTGAGGCAGTGAAATGGAAGGACGAGTATGCGGCACATCCTGCGTGGCCGAATACCACCAGTGGCGGTTTTTATAGCGCCCCAGGTGCACGTTCACCTGCCAGTCAAACAAGCGGGTTAAGCGCCAGTCTAAAAATAAATAATCAAGGCGGGCTCCCTGGCGAAAACGGTTGCCGCCGTTCAGGTAGACTAACTGACCGGACACGCTCAAAGACGGGTTAATCACATACGAGCCATTGATTCCTATTTCGGTCAGTTCGGCAGTGATCTCATTGCCGGTGGTAATGTAATTGCTATCGGTAGAGCTGGTGATGCCCTGGGCGACAAAGCCATGCCAGGAAAAGTGGTCCTGACTAGCCTGAATATGAGTAGTAAAGAGCAGCAGTGTTAATCCTACGCTGTACACAAAATGCTTCATAACGGCTCTCCCACGGTGATCGTCCTGGTATTTTTACTCATCGACTCGGGCACTGGCAGATAGCCAATAGCCCCGGGCGTTTTGCCGATTGCATCTTGCATTGCCTGGGCAGTATCGATAATTTTAGGGGCTTCGCCCTGACCGGAATACACCACACGCTGCCAGATGCGTTCCAACTGGTAGGGATAAATATTCAGCAGGTGTCGGCAAAACAGTTGATGAGTGTCATTTTTCGGCGGCAGCACGAACACCCTGATCCGACTGCCGTCTGGCCAGAACTGAGTACGCCCGGCAAAGATCATACGAAGTTGCGCGGGTGATAAAGTGGTAATATCTACGGATTGATTAACCACCACTGCAATAGGTTGTGGTGATGTTTCGGCCCGAGCAGTGCCTGTCCAGACCGCTCCTACCCAAAGTAGTAATGCGCCGAAGCAGAACACTTTTAAAATCCAAAGTTTCAAATGTACGCCTTAACTAATAGTGTAGTCATTTGCGTAGGCCCCTTCCTGCCGCGAAGTGCTTTTTCTGAGGTGAAAAAACCCAAATACAAGTTTAGAAAAGAATTGGATTTTTTACAGTGTTTATTATTATAACTTTAGTTTAATAAAAACCGAGGTTTACACTTGGAAACCCCGTTTGAGTAAGTTATCGATGGCTGTATTAACCTGTTCAGCACAAATCATTGCCATCAGGTCTTCGCCTTTGGCCCGTTTGCCCCAGGGTAAAGCTTGCCAGGGTTTGCCAGCCTGCTGCGCAATGCACTGGTCGTAAACCGAAACAACATCCACCAGGTTGTTATATGGGCCGGTACGACGCGGATTAGAATGCGCGTACAGACCAATGACCGGCGTATTCACCGCCGTTGCCATATGCGCAGGGCCGGTGTCGGGAGCGATAACCAAACTCGCCTCAGCAAGCACACCGGCCAGCTCTTTGAGGGTGGTTTTACCAATCAGGTCGTCTTTTATGGGGGCACCCGCAGCCAGGATAGCATCGCCGATAGTTCGGTCGAGGGGCCCCGGTCCGCCGCAGAGAAGTACCGGAATATTTTTATCAGCAAGATGCTTAGCGGCCGCGGCATAGCCCTCTGCAGTCCAGTTACGCTCTGCTTTAGACGCCGCCGGACAGATAACGCCATAGCGGCCATATTGCTGTTTTAATGTTATGCCCTTAGCCAGATCAGACTCGCTTAAAGGCAACTGCCAGGCCGGTTTTTCCATCGGCTCAATGCCCATGGCATCGGCAAACGCCATAAAGCCCTCCAGCACATGGGGATGCTGTTGCTTTGCAATGCGTTTATTAATAAACAGGCTATGGCCTTCTTTACTGCGGGACTTATCGAAGCCCAAACGTACTTTAGCCCGGATAGCACGGGACAGCAGATTAGCGCGCAGTGCTATTTGCATTACACAGAGCACATCGAAGCGTTGTGCTTTAAATTGCTGGCGAATGGCCTGCATCCCCTGACGGCCGGTTTTCTTGTCATAGATAACAAACTCCACCCCATCCATGCCATTGAGCAGTTGGTGCTCTATCTTACCGATGATCCAGGTAATACGGATGTCAGGCCTGGCACTTCTGATACGATTAACCATGGCCGCGGCATGGCACACATCGCCAATGGCGGATAATCTAAGAATACATATGCTTGCATTTTGAGGGAGTTTTAATACGCCTGACAAAGAATCTTCCAACTAGCACTGATAAACCCCGCTAATTTGATTACAATCAGCATGATTTAACAAGTCTTAATACTGAGAATTATCGGTGCGAGCCATACAAACCTATACATCAGGCCGTGATACCCTGTTACTTTGCGCCAACCAGTGCGATGCGGTAGGGATTCCCCTTCCTACCCTGCACTGGCTACAGCAGGCGCATTGGCAGCAGTCTGCTAAGGCCAACAGCGGGCGCGGCCAGGCGGTACTGATTGATGAACCGGCGCAGATGGTGCTGAGGGACTATTGCCGTGGCGGTCTGGTCAGGCATGTGTCTGAGAGACGCTTTATTTTCGGCGGGTTAACCTCTACCCGCCCCTATCGTGAGCTCAACCTGCTCAATAAGATGCACCAGGCAGGATTACCAGTGCCCAGAGGGCTGGCCGGACGGGTTAGCCGCTATGGTATCAGCTACGAAGCCAGTATCTTAATGGAACGTATTCCACACAGTCGTGAAGTGCATGAACACCTGCTGACAATGCCACTTTCTGCCCAACAGTGGCAACAAATAGGGCGCTTGATCAGGCAGTTACACGACAACCAGATCTACCATCACGACCTCAATATTCACAATATCATGATCGATCGGGACGATAAGTTCTGGCTGATTGATTTTGATAAATGCGCCGAAAAAGCCGGTGACCAGTGGAAAGCCGGTAATCTGAGTCGATTAAACCGTTCCTTACTCAAAGAACAAGGCAAGTATACCGGATATCATTTTACGCCAGATGACTGGCAAAACCTGCAAACCGGTTACAACCGCAGCGAGTGACCTGCTGGCAATTGCATCCGCCGCCAATTCTGGTTACTGTTTTGATAACACCAACGACATTTAAACATTATGCACACACGAGCTATCTACCCCGGGACCTTTGATCCTATCACCAACGGCCACGCCGACCTCATCGAACGGGCTTCACGCATGTTTGATGAAGTGATTGTGGGGATTGCCGCCAATCCCAGTAAAAAGCCTTTATTCAGCCTGGAAGAGCGCGTGTCGCTGATTTCTACGGTGACCAGTGAACTGGACAATGTCACCGTGATCGGTTTTTCCGGTTTGCTGGCGGAGTTTGCCCGTACCGAGAACGCCACTATTCTGATCAGAGGCCTACGTGCGGTGGCCGATTTTGAATATGAGTTTCAGCTGGCCAATATGAACCG
>CEUU01254442.1_pt1 | contig 27988 bp, 21 predicted proteins | sample 531321 | NCBI WGS metagenome assembly CEUU01 (sample SAMEA2622658, study PRJEB7988) | marine metagenome | isolation source: saline water (ENVO:00002010), including
GTGGTCATCGTGGTCATCGTGGTCATCGTGATCACCGTGGTCATCGTGGTCATCGTGGTCATCGTGGTCATCGTGGTCACCGTGGTCATCGTGGAGATCTTCTCCGCTATCTGGAGCTGGGAAAGTCAACTGATGTACTAAATACTCAATATCGATGTTAAGTTCAGATGCCTGATTTTTATAACTCATTAAATTATTAACTAATCTATCATTTTCAGATAATGCACTGCATAAATCATCAACAAGTATCGATTCGTAGTCAAGTGTTATTTCTCCAGTTGGCATAGCATGTGTCTTTATGATAGTTGGGCCGTCATCACCCATCTCAGATATCGCTTTATCGACCCATGGTTCAAGTTTCAAACCGTGATAGAAGAATATATCACTATTTAGTAAATCAGCTTTATCTCCAGGTGATGGAGAGAAATCATGAACTGGCTCATTTGAACTACCTATGATGTCAACTTCTGCTGTATCACCAACAACCGCTAAAACTAACTGTTGAACGTGGTATGTTGATACCATAATTTTTTTGTCAGCTAAAAGCTCCCTTAATTCTTGTAATGGATCTGTCGTACTCTCATTCTGAGTCTGGTTAGTTTGTGTCTGATTATTGGTCTGATTGGTGTTATCACTCGCGGTATCATCTACAATATCATCACTGATATTTTCGTCATTTGCTGTACAGCCCGCAAACCCTGAAAATACCATGATTAGGCATGTCATTAACACTTTATACTTAATTTCCATACTTACATCCCGTAAATAATAACTATTTAAAAAATGTTATTAATTATTGAGTAGGGAATTATTATTAATTAGAACTGTTTAGTAGTTACATGAGTAGAATTGTCTCATTTAGCACAGACAATAAATTTGCAGAGGAACTAGATCAATTAGTAATAAAATCAGGGTATCAAAACAGAAGTAGATTTATTCGTGATGCATCTATATACTTCTCAGATTTAAAACAGAGAGGTGAATTAGAGGGAATGAAACATGATGAAGTTATTGAAGGTCATCTTATTGTTTATTATCAGCATAACAATGGTGTCGAGAAAAAATTAATGCAGATTAGGCACTCAAATATGTTAGAAGTTTATTCTTATAATCACAGCAGTCTAAAATTTAGCCATACCTGTGTTGATGTAATACAAGGTATTGCTACTGCATTAATCTTCAGAAATATTATAGATCAATTGCAGAATACTCCCCATGTTAACAAGATTTCATTTATTAGTGCACCAAAGAGAGATGATGGTTGTTGTTGACAAAAACGTAATATCTTAGCCAAGCAATAAAAACCTCCTAAATTTGCGAATGTCATGTTCAATAATATTGAATGGAACAAACCTGAAAAATGGCATATAGGACTATCAGCGGAATCTGCAAGTATTAGTGAAAGGATTGTTAGAATTCTTTTCTTTACTGGTTTTACTGCAATTTGCGCACAAATTGCATTTAGCGTTCCATGGACACCAGTTCCATACACATTTCAAACGTTCGCTGTTTTAGCAACTGGTGTATATTTAAGAAGAAACGATGCATTTGCTTCTGGGTGTTTGTACCTATTATTAGGTGGATTAGGTGCACCTGTGTTCGCACAAGGTGGTGATGCCTTAATTGTAGGAGGTAGTCTGGTTGCTTCTGGGGGATATCTTTTGGCATTCCCCCTCGCATCAGCAATTGTCGCAGAAGGACTTGATAGATCACGAAGTAAGGGTATCGCAGAAATTAAAGCACAACTAATTTGCTGGTTTACTGCAATGATTCCAGTATACATATTCGGAACATTATGGCTTAAGTATTCATTAAAAACAGATTATTACCGAGCATATGAATTAGGTCTTGAACCATTCTTAATTTGGGATTTTTTTAAGATAATTATTATGGCATTTGTTACCACAAAAATTTGGTCATATTCCAAAAATGAATGATTATTCTTGTTCTATAATTTCATTAGTTGACGTGTTTCTAAAAAACGAAGGAACCCACCAGTTCCACTTACCCATTAGACGCATAGTCGATGGTACGACTAACGCACGAACTAAAGTAGCATCAATGAAAATTGCTAATGCAAGGCCTAGACCAATTTGTTTTAAAATTACAATTGAAGATAACCCGAATGCACCAAATACTACCACCATAATAGCTGCTGCCCCAGTAATTAATCCTCCTGTTTTTTGTAACCCATTGGCTACTGCCAATGTATTATCTCCAGTTCTTTCCCATTCTTCGTGTATTCTGGACAACATCAATACCTCATAATCCATAGACAAACCAAACACAATACAAAACATTATGACTGGGTTCCCAGAATCTATTGGCTGAGCTGTAAAATTAAGTAGCTCAGATCCATAACCCCATTGGAATACCCAAACTAACATACCGAAAGAGGCGGAAATAGATAGAATATTCATTGCTATGGCTTTGATTGGAATTATAACAGATTTAACCTGAATAAAAATTAAGATTAATGTGGCGCTCAAAATGAATGCTAATGCTCTTGGGAGGTTATCCGATATTGCTTGGAGATTATCGGCGTTATAAGCAGCGAATCCTGCTACTAATAATTCATCTTTCTCTCCAGTAAAATTATCTAAAAATTTATGTTTGTGAAGTCTAATTTCCTCGACTACCTGTCTTGATTCAACACTCGTTTGAGCACCCTCAAGCTGAACAGAGATTAGTGTGGCATTATCACCGATGAAAACCTCCCTGATATTTTCTCTTAATGCAATCTGTTCAGCAGTCAAGAAACTATCAGGAGTCTCCCAAAATAGTATCACCTCTTCAATAGACATTGACGTATCTGGAAGCCCAACCCCTGAACCTCCAATGACCCTAGAATCGTTCAATAATTCGATGATAAAGTCATATTGTGCTCTTAGGTTTTTTTCCGATAGCGGATTAACCCCATCAGTTTCGATTACTAAATAAATCGAGTTGGCCGCTTGATTAGGCCACTTTTCATCAATCAATTCCATTCCTTGTCTTGTTTCTTCATCGGGAGGAAGTGCTTTCCATGATGAAAGAGAAAATTCAGCATATGCAAAAGGAACTCCTGCTCCAATTAATAAAATTAAGGTCGGAATCAGAACAGCCCAAGGTCTATCCATTACTTTTTTTGCAATTGATGCCCAAATTCCATCATCTTTGGCACTCATATCAAAAGAGTATGGAATCTTGAATTTATTAACTCTATGGCCTAAAATTGACATCACCGCTGGGAGTACTATAGTTGAATAAACCATGGCAATAGAAACTGCAATTGTCCCTCCAATTCCTAATGAAGGTAGTGAAGTGTTAGTGAAAAATAGCATTCCCATCAAGCCAATCGCAACAGTTATTCCAGAGTAAAATACTGCTTTTCCTGCTGTTGCACAACTCATTGCTGTAGCAATTCTAATATCATGACCTCTGTCTAATTCTTCTCTAAATCGGTTAACTAAAAATAACGAATAATCAATTGATACTCCTATACCTATTAATGATACTATATTTGTAGCATAAACAGTAACATCTGTAATGTTTGAAAGCCAAATTGTCATTCCAATTGCTGCTAAAAGTGTACCTACTCCAATTCCAAAAGGCAATAATGCTGCAAACACAGAACCAAATATTAATCCTAAGATTATTACTGTAATAGGCCCTGCTACAAACTCAGCCTTGATGAGGTCTTTCTTAATTAGATAATCAAATTTCCAATCAACAGAAATTCCATCTGTTACCCAACCTTCAAATTCATTTTCGCTAATTTGTATTGTTTCATGGAGACTATTCAAAATTTCCTTAGCTTCTTTTCTGTCGGTTGATATGGAGACTACGTTAATTGCGTAAAATCCTGATTCATCTTCAACAACGTAATCCTTTCTGTCAATCTCCTCAACATCCCAGGAATATGTAATGTTAACTTTTGGATGATTTTCAAATTTACTAAGCGATTGATAAACCACTGATTTCCATGTCTCATCACTGTCATTGTATACTGGGTGAAACACTATGTAACGAAATGACTTACCGCTTTCGTTACCGTCATTGTTAAACCTTTCAGAAATAAGGTTCCCAGCATGTACTGACTCAACATCATCTTCACCAAATCCTTCTGCCCAATCAGGTCCAAGTGCCATTAAGCTTGACATCAATAAGCATGAAAGCAATCCGAATGCAACCATAGATTTTGAATTGTCATGAATAAATAATCCTATTTTGTAAAAGATTCTATTCTCTAAAACCTTAGGATTTGTTGCGCCTTCCATATATAACGCGCTTAAATAGATGATATATACTAATGTATGACTTAGTAAAAACTACTAATTAGTTAAAACTCTACCCAATCTATTCAATGTCGCTCCAGAATTATTAGCCAATTCATAGTCACCAGATGTACCCATTGAAAGTATTGAAAAATTAGGGTGCCTCAAAAAAACTTCACTCATTTTTTCAAAACACAGTTTTTTTTCATCGTCTGTTAGTTCTTGAGGTGGGTGTATCATGAAACCTTTACAAGTAACCTGGTTATGATTAATCTTATCGATTACATTATCTAAATTTTCTAATGCGATTCCATTACGGTTTTTATCTTCAAATAAATTAATTTGAATTAGGATATTTACACCCTGATAATTGGAAATCTTCTCTAATAAATCTGGTCGATCAAATGATTGGATTAATGATGAAAACTTACAAATCTTAGGTAAATCTCGACTTTGAATGTTTCCTAAAAAATGCCATTCAATATCCTTTGGTAAATTTTTATATCTCTTTTCTAGGATGTCTACTCTATTTTCACCAAATTTTCGATATCCTAAGTTATAAAAATCCATTATTTGCTTATCATTCCAATATTTTGAAACTAAACAAACATCTACTCCTTTTTGCTTTATTGCTTCTAGAACCCCTAATGTCTCATTTTTCATTTGAACCCCTCATTAATTCTAATTCTATCAGTTGATCACGAATAAATGCTGCTTTTTCAAACTCTAACTCTGATGCTGCCATCTCCATTTCTCTACGTAAATTCTCAATTGATGCCGATAAATTTTCTAAATTCTCGAGGTTATTAATCTCTTCTTGATTGACACCCCTAGAAAACTTTCCGGCTCCCAGATTAAATTTGGTCTTAAAATCACTCGAAGTGTTCTTACTCTTTTTTCCGACTAACCTACGTCCTGCAGACAAAGAGGTTTGAACAGTGCCCGTAAGAATCTCATGTTCATCATCCCCCAGAGGTGGTAATGTTTTCTTTATTGTCTTAGGTTCAATATTATTTGCTAAATTATAATTGTGTTGTCTTTCTCTTCTATCTACTGTTTGAGTAATTGCAGCTTTCATAGATGGTGAAACTGAATCAGCATACATTATCACTTTACCATTTTGATTTCTCGAAGCTCGTCCTATAGTCTGTAACAAACTTCTTTCATTTCTCAAAAAACCTTGCTTATCCGCATCAAAGATTGCAACTAAACCTACCTCTGGTATGTCTAAACCTTCCCTCAAGAGATTAATACCCACGATTACATCAATATTTCCATGTCTTAAATGTTTAATTATTTCAGTACGCTCCATTGTATCAATTTCACTATGAAGATAGTGAGATTTTATTCCTGTTTTTTGTAAATATTCTGAAACTTCTTCCGCAAATTTAATAGTCAGAACAGTAACTAAAATTCTCTGATTCAGAGAAATTCTATGATTTATTTCAGAAACTAAATCCTGAATTTGTCCTTCTGTTCCTCGAACTTCGATTTCGGGGTCTAATAGTCCAGTTGGCCTGATTTCCATTCTTGCAATTCCATGGATGCTTTGCAATAATTCGTACATACTTTCAGCGCCAGAATCTTTAGATTTTAGTTCAGGAGTTTCAACTCCGCCTCCACCTTTAACATGTAGAAGACTTCTAGAAACAGGTTGATTCGTAATTTCACAAAATTGTCTTAATTCTCTTTCACCAGGAGTAGCCGAGACATACAATAATTTAGGAACTAGCTTTTGGAATTCAGATATTTTTAATGGTCTGTTATCTGCTGCACTCGGAAGCCTAAATCCATGTTCGATTAGATTTAATTTTCTACTTTTATCCCCATAATACATCCCTCCAACTTGAGGTAAAGTTACATGGCTCTCATCCATAATTACCAAATATTTTGTTTTGTCTCCATGAAATTGCTTTGCGCAAGCAGAAAGAAAATCAAGAAGGCAATAAGGGCGATCTCCAGAATTTCTTCCATCAAAATGCAAAGAATAGTTTTCCACACCTGAACAATGTCCAATTTCTCTTAACATTTCTAAATCATACTTAGTTCTCTGATGTAGACGCTGGGCTTCAACGTCAAGTCCGTGATCTCTTAAATATTTCAAACGTGTCTGAAGTTCTGATTCAATAGATGTCAATGCTCTCTCAAATCTATCAGGACTGGTCATGAAGAATTCCTTTGGATGGATCCATGCTTCATCAAGATCATCATAAATCTCCCATGACACTGAATCACAAAGCTGAATGCTTTCAATTCCATCAAAGTTAAACTTAATTCTTAACGGATCATCTCTGCTTGGCATCCATATGTCAACTATTTCCCCCCTAACTCTAAATTGCCCTCTTGAGATATCTGTATTAGTTCTAGAATATTGTAGACTGACCAATTCCCTGATTAAGTCTATTATCTCAATTCCTTGACCTAAGAATACTCTGCAATGGTGTTTAAGAAAGGTTTCTGGTGCGTTCAATCCATAAATACACGAGACTGAACTAACTACTAACACGTCTGGTCTCGAAACCAAACTTGCAACCGTTGCAAAACGCTCCTGATCTATTCTTTCGTTTATGGATAGTTCTTTATCGATGTAAAGGTCTCGTTGAGGAAGATATGCTTCAGGTTGATAATAATCATAGTGGGAAACAAAATATTCAACTGCATTGTTAGGAAATATTCCTGAAAACTCTTGATGCAATTGACGAGCTAACGTTTTATTGTGACTCATTACTAAGGTTGGTAAATTCATTTTTTCAATTATGTGAGCCATGGCAAATGTTTTTCCACTGCCTGTAACACCTAATAGAATCGTTCGTTCTACATTATTTTCCAATTGTAAAATTAATTCCTCAATTGCTTTTTCTTGATCTCCAGCTGGTGTTAGATCTGTGTCTAATTTAAAACAGGATATTTCAGGATTTAAGTTCTTATTTGATGCGCCTTCAAGAGCTTTTGAAAGGTCGAATGGGTCATTCATCATAATTCCACCTCAAGGTAAGAATAATCCTCCGTTTACATGAATTATAGCACCTGTCACATAAGAAGAATCATTTCCACATAAAAAAGCCACTACTCCTGCAATTTCGGAAGGTGTTCCAATTCTACCAAGAGGGACCTCACTTTCTCTTTTTTCCCTTTTTTCTTTCGAATCTCCTGCTAAAATTGCTGTATCTATGTATCCTGGAGCAATGATATTGACTCGCATGCCTGACTTGCCAACATCTTGTGCTAAGCTTCTCGCCCAAACCTGTAATGCTGCTTTACTTGCGGAATAATCCGCACCGTGTGAAGATCCCTTAATTCCTAGTTGCGAACCAATCACTACAATTCTAGAGTTATAGTTAAGATTGTTTTTCAGTGTATTCCACACTCCGAATGCACCAAAAAAATTTATTTCCAAAGTTTTACGTAAGTCTGACTCCGACAAGTCTGACGAAGGTGTTCTTTCATAATAGCCATGATTCAGTATTAATACGTCTAAACCCTCGTCACACCACGGATGTTCTGACAATAATAAAATCTCAGATGAATTGCTACAATCTACTTTTAATGCAACTGCATCTATACCACCTTTTCTAATAACGTCGACGGTTTCTTCTGCAGATATACTATCATTATTGTAAGTCAACAGAATCTTATACCCTTCCGAGGCTAATCTAATAGAAATCTCTCTTCCAATTCCTCGGCCTCCACCGGTAATAATTGCTAGTGGTTGTTTCGATTCCATAGGCCGCCCTTGAATCACTGCAATACTTCCCTCTATTGAACCCATGCATTTAGAAACACTGAATTCATAAGACCGGTACTTATTTGTTATATCAATGGGAGATGCTGAGTGGGATGTAATTGTTATTGGAGCAGGTCCAGGAGGAGGGACTGCTGCATTACATTGCGCAAGGAAAGGACTGAAAACACTCATTCTTGAAGAACACAAAGAAGTGGGTGTACCTGTCCATTGTGGAGAGTGTTTATCAGAGGTTGCCGTCCAAAATTTAGATTTAGAATTACCCGAAGAAGTCATCTCCCTTCATGTCAAAGGAATTAGGGTATTATTTCCAAACAATGTAGAAAAGAAATTAACTGAACCTGGATATGTCCTAGAAAAACATCTCTTTGAAAATTGGTTGATTGATGAAGCCGTCAAAGAAGGAGCAGTTTTTCAATCGTCTCATAAGGTTAGAGGAATGCAAAAAATATTTGAATTGGAAAATCAATTCTCTAGTTGGAAAATTACGGGAAAAGGTGATTTATTTCCTCTAACCTCAAAAATTATAATAGATGCAAGTGGGGTAGCAGGGGTGTCATCAAAGATATTGAAAAATTCAAGTAATATCGAGGTGATCGCTGGATATCAATATGAAATGGTTGAAGTCGAGAACGATGGCTATTTAGATTTTTACATATGGCCTAAATATGCGCCTGAAGGATATGTTTGGATGATACCAAAGAAAGACAGCAGAGCTAATGTGGGGTTGGTAACTACAATGAAAAAAGATAAGATTAAATCTTTAGATTCTTTCATAAAAGATACCTATTTGAAAGATAACCAAATAGTAGATCCCCCGTGGAGAAAAAAAGGGATTAAAGTGAAACCTTTTGGTGGGACCATCCCAATAAGTGGTCCCAGGAATAATACTATCGATGATGGCCTGATAATGATTGGTGATGCTGCTGGGTTTACATCACCACTCTTTGAGGGCGGGTCACATTTGGCTATGAAATCAGGTAAGTTTGCTGCACAAGTGGCTAAAGATGCTATAGCAAAAAATAGATATTCAATGTTTGAATTGAAGAAGTATGAAATTATGTGGAAGAATGAATTTCCACCTTATCATAAAATCCTGAAGGGAAAAAAAGCCTTGTATAATTTAACAGATAAAGAGATAGCATTCATGGCTTCCTGTATGCCAGATGAAATGAATGGGATGTCAACGATTACAAAGCTAGGTGTTGGTATGAAGATACTTGTAAAAAATCCTTCATTACTCAGAAAAAGTGTTATTTCTGTTCTACTGTCATTTGGTTATAGTCGAGCAAAATTCTATGGGTGGTGAAATAATTTTCAAATTTATTTTACCGATGACAATAGTTTTAGTTTTATTAAGACTACTCGGTCTAGAAACCAAAATAAACAATATTAAATTAAAAAAAATAACTAGAATAATTAGTTCAATCACTCCAGCAGTTCCATTTTTTTGTTTGGTGTTTCTCTTTATTACAAATAATGACAACTACCGTTATGTTGCAACTTACAGTTCAAGTGACTTACCAATCAGGTATAGAATCAGTGCTGTTTGGGCTGCTAGAGAAGGACCATTACTCCTCTGGGCGGCATGTTGTGCGATTGTTTCATTAATTTATGAAATAGTACCCAAAAAATTTGATCAGAAATTAAGTTTGAAAATTTTAGATTGTTTCGTATTATGTTTACTACTAGTAGCTTTTTCACTAAACCCTTTTAGAACTGTCCCAGAAAACTCATTGGTTATATCAGCTGGATTAAATCCCTTGTTACAGACTAATTTAATGATAATACACCCACCACTGATTTTTGCATTCTATACTTCATGTGTTTGGATAGGTTGTATTACTGTCTCAAAAATCATAATTAATGACATTGATTGGAAACACAAAGAGTTTTTAGAAGAAATAAATAAACCTACCTTAATTTCATTTTTTTTAGGTACATTAGGAATAGGGCTTGGAGGACTGTGGGCTTATGTTGTTCTGGATTGGGGAGGATATTGGGCTTGGGACCCAGTAGAAACTGCATCTCTATTACCATGGATTGCGGTAATGACATTGTTACACTTAAAACTTAAAAAGAATAAGCTTTCTAAGGAATGGTTTATGTTAGCGGGAATTAGCCCTGTCTGGTTCTCAATTCTAGCAACAGTGGTCACCAGAGCTGGAGGAGTCTGGGCTGGAAGTGTACATTCTTTTGTTGTAAATTCAGACACATTGGTGGATACAAATTTATGGGATAGATTAATAATTTTGAAAGCTGACGAGATTGCGGGAATAGAAATAATGACTTATTTATTTATTTTAGTAGGGTTATTTGGAATTTATTCCGGAACATTACTAAATCAAAAAATTTTGGAGTTAGGAAATAATCAAGACAAAAATAATGGGAATATTTTTTTGATAATTTTTTCAAGTGTTCTGGCAGGCCCAATTTTAGTTTTCCTTGGTGTTTTTAACAAGAATATGTGGGAAGTAATTCCCATTGGATTCCCACTGTTTGTTTGTGGAATATCACCCATGATTGTCCCTGTGGTTACAAATAAGAGAATTATTGCTGAACAATTTAAACTAAACTTAATGGAAGGAGATAGTTTGATGAGAATAATAATGTTTGTCGGGATGATTGCGTTATCTCTATGGATAGGAGATATAATCCTAGGTAGTTTTATTGTAATAAGTGTTCTTTTTTCAGTATCTTACAAGAATTTAGACGAGGGATGGCCTTGGATTATTGGTACTATCTTCTTGTTGTTATTTGGCTCTTGGTCGAATCTAATTAAAATTACAGAGGCTGCGATTGGAATACTTATTCTTTCAATTCCTTGGGCTATGTTAAGTAGTGACGATGGGAAAAAACTAACATTAAATTCTGTAGTATTTTGGACCCCCATTATTGTTTCAACTGTATACCTACTGCTTACTTGGGTCATACTTCTTAGTAGTATCGACGGTCCAAGATTTGAGGCGCATGAATTATTTGGGGCACCAGTATTGTTCTTGATTTTATGTGGTTTGTCTGTACTTGGACTACAGGGCAAGATAGAAAGAAGCAGGCTCATAGCATTAGTAATCTTTGTATCAGTAGCTTCGATAATTTTTGCATGGTTCTTAGGTGATAAATTACCTAGTGATTCTGCAAACTCATTGGGAGGGCCGATTATCAGAGGACATGTGGTCTGGTTACTAGCTCCAATTTCATTAATTGCATTACCAGCGTTAATCTCAATCATACATTCGACTGTAAAGAAAATAACTGATTCAAATAGAAATAAAATTGTCGTATCAGTGAGTGCGCATGTAATCCATTTAGGTGTAGTAATACTCATTATTGGCCATCTTTTCGCTACTACGCTAATTGACAGGAACGACCTCAGTCACCAAATTACTCTGATTAGAGATGATACTTCTTCTTACGGATCTTATGACTATACGTTTGAAGATGTCATAACTCTAAAAAAAGATGATTTAGAATTCAAAAATAGATTTGATGTTGGTGATGGATACATTGGAACTAAAATTAGAATTAATAATTCAGCAGGTGATTCAGTCATTGTAGAACCTGGAGTTCTGAGATTTGATTTACCTTTCGAAACTTTCCCTCGTAGTGAGGTAGATCGTGTAGCAAAACTTCATGGAGATATCGTGGTAATTTTTGACCTTAGCCAATCACAAGCGATGGATAATATGAAAAATCAGGAATTAGACGATTTACAACAAATTAGAGTTACAATTTATGAGTTGCCAGGCAGTCACTTGGTCTGGTTAGGATGGGTAATAATGTTATTAGGCTCTCTAACAATAATCTTCACACCTCCTAGAAGATTGACCCGTTTGACTCATAAAGGGGTATAAAGTCGGCGGGCTATTGACCAAGTGGTGAATTACATGGAAGAAGGGACAATAGTAAAAATTGACTATGATTTATTTAACGCTGAAAATAGCACTCTAATAGAAACTACTCGCGAAGAAAATGCGAAAGAAAATGACATTCATAAAGAAGGACAAAAATACACTCCAATGACCATTGTAGTAGGTTCAGGACAACTTATTGAAGGATTTGAAGAAAGTTTACTTGAAGCAAAAGCCGATAAAGATATTGAAGTTGAAATCCCTCCTGAGAAAGCTTATGGAGAACGTAAAAGCGAAGATGTTGAAACTTATGGTATGGACAAACTAATGAGATATGTTAGAGATCCTGAGTCATTAGGCATTGGATCAAGTGTGGAAATTAACGGTAGAACTGGAATTCTGAAATATGTTGCAGCTGGTAGAGCGAGAGTAGATTACAATCATCCATTAGCGGGCCAAACACTAAAATATAACTATAAAATTGTAGAGGTCATCAAAAGTAAAAAAGAGAAGGCTAATGCAATTCTTGAAAGTCAAACAGGGCATCAGAATTTTTCTGTAAATTTTAAAGGAAATGATATGACAATTGAATTACCTCAAGAGATGCTATTCGATCCTAATTCTTCAATGCTTAAATTTAGGCTTGTTAGTTCACTAAGAGACGGTTTAGGAGTTGAAAAAGTTTCATTCTTAGAAGTTCATGAACCCCGTTCTATATCAGAGGAAGAGTAATAATAATTGAATTAAGGATTGTTCCCATGAAGGAAAAATATTTTACAAAATCTTTCATTTTAAAAATTAAAAAGTTTAATACTTTTGAATTAATTGCTATCTGTTTTGTCCTAATTAATATCATTATTTTAGGATTTGGAAGTCTTATTTTTACTGAGTCGATTTGGAATCAATATGTTTATCCTAACATCTGGGAACCAATCGTAAACGATGCAACTGTTGGTGATTCGGGATATAATACACATAATACAATTTTATTTGCAGTTTTATTATTTGCTTTTGTAATTTCTTTTTCAGGCATCTTTAGAATTTTTAATTTACCCGTAAGGTACGATTCGATTATAGCCTTCATTCCATGGGTAATTCTTGCTGCAACAATCAGAGTTTTGGAGGATGCAGAATTTTTTAAAGAAAATATAGATATTCTATTTATTTCCCCTGTTATACATTTTCATCTTGCAATCTGGCTAATTTTTTCAGGAAGTATAGGAATTGTTGCAACTAAAAACCTAACTGATAAAAGTAACAATGAAATTTTTAGTCGGATGATTAATAGGATTAGATTTTGTACATTATTTATGCTTTTATTGTTTTATCTGATAATTTTTGAGCCTTCACTCGTAAATCATTCCAATTTAACTTGGTTTTCAATTCCAATTACTATAATTGTATCAGTCGCGGTTGCATGGTTCTCTCCTTCAATACCTAAACTTTCATGGAGCCCACTTGAAAGAATGCTATTCTCAACAGGTAATACCTTTTGTATATTAACTCTAGGTTTTTGGTTCCAGTTTTTGATTGAACCGTGGGGGACTAACTCGTCTCAAGAATTTTGGCCGATAGTAGTTTCATTAGGAATACCCAGCATTACTGTTATCTTATTGTATAGATTCGGAATTGACGCACAAATTGAATTAGAAAAAAGAGGGCTTGAACCAGGAGTTCTTGAAGAAAAATGGACTGTATCTGAATGGGAAAAGCATGAAAGTGATGAGAAAAATGATATTGAAAGATTAATGAGTAAAGCAATGATCGCCTCTCCCTTGACTCTGGCATTCACATTTGGACAGTTGTGTGATGGTTTGGCAACATGGATAGGAATTGACTTCGGAAACTACACCGAAAAACATATTTTAGGTACTAAGATAATGGAAATCGGTTCAACCATAATTGAAGGTGATGGTGCATGGTTATTCTTGATAGTTAAAATCATACTAACAGGGGTTTTAATTTTAGTTTTCTCTAAGGTTAGAATCGAACAAAATCAAAAGCACTTAAGATTACTTATTGTTCTAGCTCTCCTAGCAGTTGGATTGGCACCTGGTTTACGTAACCTCGGAAGAAATGTTCTAGGCGTGTGATACCCCCAAAATTGAAAATATTTGAGTTTATTTGAAAGACTGAACATTACCTCGATGTACTGGGGTTAGCATGCAACGTCTAGAATCAAGTGTGAATATTAGCGATTCTACCTTCTCTAAATTTTATGATTTTAATTTAACATTAGTCGAAGATCTTGAAGAAAAATTACATAAATCAAGACTAGGGGGTGGAGAAAAATATGTGGAAAGACATCGAAATAGGAATAAATTTCTACCCAGAGAGAGAATAGAAAAAATCATTGATCCAGGAACTGCATTTTTAGAATTGTCAACACTTGCAGCATATGGTTTATATGATCAAAAAGCCCACAGTGCTGGAATTGTCACAGGTATAGGAATTGTACATGGAAAACATTGTATGTTCGTTGCAAATGATGCAACAATCAAGGGTGGTTCATATTATCCTATGACGGTAAAAAAACACATTCGTGCACAAAACATAGCCGAACAAAATAATTTACCATGTATCTATTTAGTTGATTCCGGTGGTGCTTTTTTACCTATGCAAGATGAAGTCTTTCCAGATAAAGAACACTTTGGACGAATTTTCTTCAATCAAGCCAGAATGAGTGGTAAAGAAATTCCTCAAATTGCCGCTGTGCTTGGATCTTGTACGGCTGGTGGCGCCTATGTTCCTGCAATGTCCGATGAAAGCGTAATAGTGAAAGGTAATGGCACCATATTTTTAGCTGGTCCGCCCTTAGTTAAAGCCGCTACAGGGGAAATAGTCACAGCTGAGGCTTTAGGAGGAGCTAAAGTACACACTGAAAAATCTGGAGTTGCAGATCATTATGCAGAAGATGAAGAAGAAGCTTTAGCAATCATTAGAGATATTGTAGAGAATTTACCAAAAAATAAGAGACTAGAGCTAGACACCAGAATTTCAGAAGCACCTGCTTATGATATTGATTCAATATTAGGAATCATTCCAGATGACAACAAAATTCCTTATGATGTTCATGAAATTATTGCTAGGATTGTAGATGGATCAAAATTTCATGAATTTAAAGAAAGATATGGGACCACTTTAGTCTGCGGGTTTGCAAGAATACATGGGTTTCCTGTAGGAATTATCGCAAATAATGGTGTATTATTCTCTGAATCAGCACTAAAAGGTGCTCATTTTGTTGAGCTTTGTGGGCAGAGAAAAATTCCATTGATATTCCTTCAAAATATTACTGGTTTTATGGTTGGAGAAGCTTACGAATCAGGCGGAATTGCTAAAGATGGTGCCAAGTTAGTTACTGCTGTTTCATGTGTTCCAGTACCTAAATTTACCATCATAATAGGTGGTAGCCACGGTGCTGGAAACTATGGAATGTGTGGGAGGGCTTATGACCCTAGATTCTTATTTATGTGGCCAAATTCAAGGATATCTGTGATGGGTGGAGCTCAAGCAGCTGGTGTACTCAGTACGGTGAAATCTGACCAACTTGAAAGAGAGGGTGAACCTCCTCTCTCAGGCGATAGACTAAAAGAATTCCAAGCACCGATATTAGAAAAATATGAAACCGAAGGCTCCCCGTATTATTCTACTTCAAGGCTCTGGGACGACGGAATAATTGACCCAAGAAAAACCAGAGATATTTTAGGATTAGCAATTAGCGCAAGCTTAAATAGTAATCAAAGTGATGAAAAATATGGTATCTTTAGGATGTGAACTTATGAAATTAGTTGAAACACTACCGAAATGCGACTTAATTGAAGTAAAATTAGAAAAATATATTTTAGAAATATCATTAAACCGTACAGATGTATATAATGCATTGAACCCAGAATTAATTCAACAATTAATTGATATTTTTTCGTGGGCGGCTAAAAACTCTGCGGCTACTGCTAATAGCTTAATTTCTGATTCTGGTGAAATGCTACCAAGAGTAATAATTTTGAAAGGTAATGGAAAACATTTCTGTGCAGGAGCAGATATTAATTGGATGAAAAATAGTGGTGAGGCGACTTTTGAGGAAAATGAAAAAGATGCAACACGATTAGATGAATTATTTTATGGAATTTGGTCAAATCCCTGTTTTACCATAGGTTTAGTCAAAGGAGTTGCATTAGGTGGTGGAGCAGGATTAATAGCATGTCTAGATCATGTAATTGCAATCGATGGTTCAAAAATTTCTATGAGTGAAATAAAATTAGGAATTCTTCCTGCTGTAATAGGTCCTTACGTGCATAAAAAATTAGGAAGTGCGCAATTTAGGAGGCTAGCAATGTTAGGCACTAGAATTAACAGTGATGAAGCATTAAGAATTGGTTTCATAAATGAAATTGCAAAAGACGAAAATGAATTGGATTTATTTTCAAAAAGAATAATTTCTGAAATTTTGACAAGTGCCCCTTCTACAGTTGAACAAGCAAAATTATTATGCAAATCTTTCGATGATTGGAATGGAAATATGAAAGAGTTAAGAGATTACACAATTAAAACGACCAGTGTAATGCGTGGTGGAAAAGAAGGTCAAGAAGGACTTGGAGCATTTATTGAAAGACGAAAACCTAACTGGCATACTAATGAGGAATAAGAATGATAGAACCAGAGTGGATGAAAAATTCAAAATTTCCTTTCGCTTGTGTACTTATTGCAAATAGAGGAGAAGTTGCATGTAGAATTGCTAGAGCATGTAAAGAACTCGAACTTAGTACTGTTGCAATATACACTGTTAATGATAAAGATTCACCGCTTCTAGATTTATGTGATCAAAGTTTTCTATTGAAAGGAGAAACATTAAATGAAACATATCTAAATATTAATTGTATAATCAATGCGGCAAAAAAAACTGGTGCACAGGCTATTCATCCTGGTTTTGGGTTTTTATCTGAATCCTCCGAATTTGCTAAAGCTGTGGATGAATCTGGGTTAATTTGGATTGGTCCTTCTCCTGATTCTATTGAGACAATGGGAGATAAAATGTCTGCTAGGGAAAAAATGAGGAGTGTCGGGGTTCCTTTAGTTCCTGGTCATGAAGTAAAATCAACAAAAATCAAAGATATCCATAATGAATTAATCAATGTTAGTTCAAGTTTAGGGTTTCCTTTACTGCTCAAAGCAAGTGCTGGAGGAGGAGGGAAAGGAATGCGAATCGTTAATCGACCAAGTGAATTAGCTGGTGCAATTGAATCTGCGCAAAGAGAAGCTGAAACAGCCTTCGGAGACGGAAGGATATATGTTGAAAAACTATTATCGAATTGTAAACACATAGAAATACAAATTTTAGCAGATGGTTTTGGAAATATTATTCATTTGGGAGAGAGAGAATGTAGTTTACAACGAAGGCACCAAAAGGTAATTGAGGAAGCACCATCCCCATCAATAAATCAAAAATTAAGAGCATTGATGGGTTCAGCTGGAATTGCTGCTGCTAATGCGGTTTCTTACATGGGAGCTGGAACGGTTGAGTTTTTATTAGATGGAGAAAATTTCTATTTTTTAGAAATGAATACAAGATTACAAGTTGAACATCCAGTTACTGAGTATGTGACAGGAATCGATATTGTACATCAGCAATTAAAAATCGCTTCTGGCCTACCATTAGAATTCAAACAAAGTGATGTAACGATAAGAGGGCACAGTATTGAAAGTAGAATTTATGCTGAAAACCCGACATTAGGTTTTTTACCTGCTGCAGGACCATTATTGAGACTGAAAATGCCTGAGGGTCCCGGAATTAGAGTAGATTCGGGCGTAGTTGAAGGCAATGAAATTAGTATAAACTTTGATCCTATGATTGCTAAGATTATTGTTCATGCTGAAAATAGAGATACTGCAATAATGAGAATGAAATATGCTTTAAATGAAACCGTCCTACTAGGATTAGACACAAATGTTGAATTTTTACATGCTTTACTCTGTGATGAGGATGTGAAAAATGGAAATACTACCACAAATTTAATTGAGACAAAATGGCCTAATGGATGGAAAAATGAAATAGATTTAGAAGCCATCGCACTTGGTGCAATTGCATGTGCTGTTTCTCAAAAATTCGGTACTAACAAATCAAATCAAATGAGTGAGGGTTCTATGGAAATTGATCCTTTTAAATTAATCAACAATAAATTTCCATAGGTGATTTCCATGAAGTTAATTGATTCGAATGGTGAAAATTGGGAAATAAATTTCCAAAAGACTAGGAATTTGAACTCTATATCAAAAATTACACTTAACGAGAAAGATTTTCAATTATCTAATACTAATTTTTCAATAAAAAGCAATAAAATTATTCTCTCTCAAGGTGGTCAAAATATTGTCGCATATGTTGTCAAACAAAAGGATACGTGGTGGGTAAAAATTAATGGTAGAACCTTGACATATACTTCAGGTGATATCAGAAAAACCAATAGAAAACAACTTAACGACGGTTCTTTACTGTCGCCGATGCCTGGTACAGTTCTTGATGTGAAAGTTACTAAAGGGCAGTCAGTTAAGATAGGAGATTCACTTATAATAATGGAAGCAATGAAGATGGAACATAAGATTACTGCGCCATTTAATGGTACTGTAGAAAAATTAAATTGTGAAATAAGTCAAAAAGTAGACAGAGGCTTTGTATTAATAGAACTTAAACAAAATTAATCAATTCTAATTTCTAATTCTATCCAAATTGGCCAATGGTCGGATATTGAAGACTCTGAAAATGATTCATCAACTCCCCATTTCCCGTTAAAATTATTCTTAATTTCACCAGTCAATACCATTCTATCGTATGTACAATTAGAACTGGCCAAATTAGTATCTGCTTCATTAGGAATAGCCCAAAGAAATTCCGAAGAACCAATTGCTAAATCAGCAATATCTTCTTCATCAAAATAACTACAATCTGCATTATAATCTCCAACTATGATAACATCTTGATCAGAGAAATATTCAGAGGACCAATTAAATACATCAATTAGAGCTGATATTTCTTTTTCTGCCGCAGCGGGTTTAGTGTGGATAACACCTAACACAAAATCTAAACTTGTATTTTTAATTGCTAAATGAGCTAGAAAAGGTTCTCTTTGAAATGAATCATTAACAGAATCATTGTACAAAGTACCATTATCTATCACGCTAATTAATTCAGGATCGTATAAAATTATATATTGTTCCTGACTATTTTTATCATCTTCCTGAGTTCCAGATCTCTCAGACAATAACATCTCAAATTTATTGTCCGAATGATTATTTAATAATTCTAAGAATTGGTATGGGACTTCTTGATTTATGTCTTTAACCTCTTGAATTGCAATTATATCATATATCGACACTATTTCTACTAATTCGGCCATAACAGATTCATTTGATGCTTTAGTTTTTCCAAATATCTTGATATTAAAAGATGCAATAGTGATGTTTGTACTATTGTATTGTTCGTCTAAATCAATAGAATTATCTTTAAATTTGATTTCAGTACAGCCAGGTATTAGAAAAAATGAGAATATCAAAATTGAACTAAATATTACAGCTCGAGTCTTCACTGATACACCCCCTTACTCACTCTCCTCTGTACGATTAAGATAATCTTTAGCATCCTGTTTTAAGAATGGAGTGTATAATGCAGGTAATAATAACAAACTAGAAATTAAAGCGAAAATTATAGCGACGACAAAAACCTGACCGAATAGCTGCAATGGTACTAAAGAAGAGAAATTTAGAACCGAAAAACCTCCAGCCGTAGTTAATGCTGCTCCAAACATGGCTCTTCCAGTAGTTGCAACAGATTTAGTAGTCCATTCATTTGGATCAGAGGTGGGTGCAAATTCTACTTCTTCTTCTAACCTAGTTGTAAGATGTACTGCATAATCAACACCAAGACCCAATGTTAGCGCTCCAATTGTTACAGTTTGAGAATTCAATTGATATCCAGTTAGTCCCATAATACCATAAACCCATATAACAACAACCATTAATGGAATCCAAGTTACAAAACCTCTAGAAACTCCTTTAATAATATCCTTTTTTCTAAATGTATTTATTCCTGAAAGCATAATCAAAATCACACCTGCTACTGTTGCTGTAGAAATTACGGCAGATTCTGCAACATCTGCTGTTACCTGAGCAAGAATAAGTGAGCGCCCAGATAATTTGATTGTAAAATCACTAGAGCTATTATGTGAAATAATATCTAAACGCTCACTTAAATTTGACTCGAATTCAGCAGTAGCTTTCCAATCAAGGGTGGACGCTTGAAATGAAATTAATGTTTGTGAACCATCTGAATTAATATTACCAGAGGAAATATTTCTACCATCTTCTGCTAATAACCATGACTCTAATTCTTTCCATGAAATGTCATTTTCGCTCAAATTATTCAGTAAAAAATCTAAATCTAAATTTGTTGCTCTTGATTCATCGAGAATCGACCAAATACCAATTGTTAAACCTGTAATCTTATCATTTTTAGATAATTCTAAAATTATCTCATCGTAAATATCTTTACCTTCTTCCGAAATTATATCTCCATCTAACACAACATATAGCGGAGAGGGGCTACTCTGAAATTCATCAGCAATAATAAAAAAATCCTGAACGACTGGCACAGATTCATCAAAATTGTCTCTAGTATCGAATCCTACCTCAAGCTGTTGAAAACCAATAAACATTGGAATAGAAATTATTACTGTCACAATAACTACTTTAACGGGTGTTTTAGTTAAAGAACCAATCCATTGTGATATTTGACCTATATCATTATTCCCTGATTTTTTAAGAGACAGTTTCTTTGGGGGAATTATCATCATTAATGCTGGTAGAGCAGTAATGCTTAGCAAGTAAATGAAGAATAAACCTATAGCAATAACTGTACCAAAAGAAACTAAAAATTGTTGTGAGGAAAACCTGAATGATAAGAAACCGACTATGTCTGTAAAGATTGCAACTAATAATGCGGCGGATGTAAGTATTGTTCCCTTTCTAATTGCTAATCTTCTGGCATCCAAAGAAAAATCTCTAAGTGTTAATCTACCTTGTGGGTTGTGCTTTTCTTGATCTTGTAACTCTTCACGAATTCTAGAAACTACATGTAATCCATAATCTACACCTATTGCTAAAAGTAAAATTGGTATTGAATTCATTGCTGCATTAAAAACCATCTTAACACCCAGTAATGTTAACAACCCAGCCGTTCCATATGTTGCTAAAATTGCTAGAACTGTTAAAAATAGTACATTGAAAGTATCTCTTTTACTCCTAAATTTTGTCCATAAAATAAAGCCTAATAGTAGCAGACAAAGAGAATTCAAAATTCCTAGTTCTTTACCTAAATTTGCATTTTGTCCTGTAGCTAACTGAGAAAATGAAAATACGGTAATTTCTGAATCGTTGGTTTCTAAAATTACTTGATTATTCAATTCTTCGGCCCAAATTGTAATATTTTTTTGTACTTCCCCGATTAAAGTTACATTATGCTCATCTGGGTCAGTAACAACAACAAAACTGGTTAATACTGGACCACTAGAATCCCAAGGTTTCAAAATATCTTCAGCGGGCAGATTGGAAATCATCATAGACCTGTAATCTATTGATTGCATCCCCAAGAGTATCCCAAGTTTCCCTGATATTGGTCCAGCTACTGGTCCTATTACCTCTCCATTAGGGCCTTGAGTTAAGTTATTTATTTTACTAATTAATAGCTGTAAAGAATTACTGATGTTTTCTCTCCTATCTAATCTTTCTAACCATAAATTTGGATCTTCTGGATTCCAATTTCGAAGATCTTCAGCATTGATTATACTAGGTGAAGGGATTTTTTTAGATTCCATGGTCAAAATCTCAAGATTTATCGTTAAATTATTACTATCAGAATTTAAAATCTCATCCAAGGCAGAACTCAAATTTAAAATCCAGCTACTTGCAGAATGAGGATCTTGTAGATGATGCCACTGCATAGCAGAACTTGCCATTCCGCTATTCGCTTGAATTCCAAATAAAGGATATTGAAACTTGGTTAAATTATCATTTTCCAACATTATGGCTTCTAGAATAGCTAATTGCTCCCATGTAGATCCTTCATATAGGTCTCCTGATTGAATGTGATCGATAAATCGAATGAAATCTATGGATGCTTGATATTCATTTTCAACTTCATTAAGTAGCCTAACAGTTTCATTATCTGGGAAAAAAGCATCCTCACTATTATCAAAATTAATAAACATTGCATTCGGCATTAATCCAAATAGAAAAATAAAAATAAAAATTAATGATGTTTTAGGTTTTGTTGTGCTAAGTGTAGTCAGTTTATCAAAAAAATATTTCAATTAATCACCGATATACACCTGTGAAATTATCTCAGTTATATTGATTTGTTTATATACCTCCCTCAAACATTGAAATCTGGGGTGATTTAATTCTCGAAAGAGGACTTTTGCATATTTTATAAGGAGTATTCAAAAAGAAAATAATGTTGTTTGTCGAGTGCCTGTAAGTAATTCATTTTCACTCCATCCAAATGCTTCTGTAATTCTTCCCAAAGCCTTAGCTAAACGTTTAGAGTAATAATCAATATCATATGTATCTACTGGTTCTCCTCCATCTTCAACTAGCCAAGGTTCCACAACTTGATTACTTCCTGAGGAATTAGTAACAACATAAGCTACTTTCATTCCAGGAGTAAATTCAAGCCCATGATCATCTCTTCGTTTTTTCGCTGCCTGAACAAAAGGTAAGCCATCTGGGTTTGCATATCTATCAAATGCTTTACATGAACGACTAATAACCAAATCTTCAACATTTGCATTTCCTTTCTTTACTTCTTTTATTAGAGTAATTACTTCTTTAATTGCTGATTCTTGATTACCATCTAAAATATATTCAAATATCGATTTCATAGTATTAGTTAACAACGTAAATGAATCAGATCTTCGAGTTTCATAACCTCTAATTATCATTTCCTCTTTAGGCCAAATCATTCTACCAACATAGCGCTTTTTAGCTCCATGTGAAAAGAAAGCTGATAGACCCGTTTCGAATTCTAATTCAGCTGCATCTTCGGTAAATCTTTCTGCTAATTCCTTTCCAAACTTTACTAATTCCGTCTTAGCTTCATCAAACTTTTTAGCACCTAATTCAGTGTTAGGACGCTTTGTTGGAGCAGTAATTTTCATAGGCACACTAACAAAGATAGAATCAGTATCAGAATAAACTACATTTTGATTCTCTTCTTCTAGTTGACGAATTATCTCAGTAATATTATATCGTGCCCAAGCAGTGATAGAAGAACCAATATTTTTGTGAGTGAATCGATAAAATGTAGATGCAAATACACCATAGAATGAGTTCATCAATATTTTAACGGCATATTGCATTCCATCATGAAAGATTTGTTTTGATTTTTCACCATTAGATAAAGCGTTTTTCATTTCCTTTTTATGAAAGTCTCTTTGAGACATTAAGTCTAAGAGTAGTTTTGGAACCAATCCTTCTCTCTGGCTTTTTTGCAGATATTTTATTCCGTCTGGTGATTCATTACAAGGCAATTGCGTATTCTTGTCATCTATCATTGTTGTTCTACAAATATTATTGTTAATCATTATCGAAGGATACATCGATTTAAAATCGAGTACTGCAACCCATGGATATACGCCTGGTTCGACTTCATGAACATAACCACCTGCAATTTGATCTGACCTGTCATAACGTTTGGTCATTGGAACTGCTACATTATTTCTATCTGCTAAACGAATCACTAAACTGTCTATCCAATTGCTAGTAGTACCATTAATCACTACATCCAACGAGGTTTTTGAAACAGCTGCTAATGACTCTTTTTTAGGAATAACCCTTAATTCATCTAAAATTTCCCAAGGAAGTAATGCATCTCTTTTACAGTATTCTAAAACCTCATCAGGTCTTTTTTCCCATTCTTCGTCAATCTTACTAGTATCGATTTCTAATTTCCGTAAATCCCTTCTTTTAGGAAATAATAATTGGCTGACATATGATAACGTTTCTCTTTTAGGTCTAAGAACCATTCTTGCTTCCCACCAAGCATCAATAAAACAACGCCCCACTACTGTCCATTTTTTTGAATTTCGAGCCCTGTAAGGAATCATATCCCATTCATTTTCATGAGCACGCCTAGACCATCCAAATAATTCTGAACGAGTTTTCGTGTCGTTTTCTTTGGTAAGATATTCTAATCTTTCTTTAAGCCTTGGGATATCGAAATTATCAATATTATATCCTGTAATGATATCTGGGTTCTTGTCTCTAATAAGATTAGTCATTCCTTTCATAATTTCTATTTCAGTGCCTGAAAAAGTATATTCCTTAGCAATTTCTTTCCTTTGACCAGAAGTGTCCAACTGATCAATAATTACTGCAGCACATAAAATTCTATTATCTAAGATACTTGTTTCTAAATCGAATGAAGCAATAACGAACGGTGCCTGAAATGGAGTAATATTATTTAAGTTATGAATATCTGTTTTAGCATAAATATCTACAGGATAACGATGGTCATCAATTACTTGACAATTGATTCTTATGTGAGTACCTATATCTAAATCGTAAAATAATCTCTTATCATGATTGAAGTCAGCATTATAAAATAACCAATCATTAATGTTTTCTTTACGGAACGAAGAACGATCTTGATGCTTTGAACTTTTCATCATTACCCTCCACATTTCTTTGACACCATATTCAGTCCATTTTTCTCCTAATTCAATTACTTCAACTACATCATCTCTTCTTTTTACTTTATCCAATTTTACATTTATATCAGATGGAACTTGTTCTGTAGAGTAAGTAATTTCTAAATAAGGTTCTAGCCCCCCTATCTCTAAAAAAATTGACTCACCAGTTATACATCTACCCCACAATTGAATTTTTGAATCATTAGATTTAGTTGAAATAACTGCGAGGTCGAATTGGCTAGAATACTCTGGCACAAGCGGAAGAAAATGGCTAAAGAATTTTAATTCTTGTACTGAAAATAAAAAGAATATATCGGAATAGTTGAAAACTACATTTGATTCGGTGTAGCAATGCGAACAGTTTTTGTTCGAATTTTTTGAAAGGTTGGTGCTAAAAATGAATGAAGTCGATTGGGACTCTCTGACCTTTTCATTAACAAAAACAGACTGGATGTATATTGCGAAATGTAATCTTGGTGACGCTTGGGTACCTGGTAAAATAATTCCATATGGAAATTTCGAAATAGACCCTGCTGCAGGTGTATTAAATTATGGCCAAGGAATATTTGAAGGTATGAAAGCACATAGAACAGTTAATGATAGAGTTGTTATATTCAGGCCAGAAGAAAACGCGAAGAGATTTCAATCTGGTGCGGATAGACTTGGAATGCCTCCTGTTCCAGAATCAATTTTTCTTGATGCTGTAGAACAGGTTGTAAGTGCTAACAAAAAATGGATTCCGCCGTCTGGCAAAGGTGCACTGTATATTAGACCACTATTACTTGGAACTGGTCCAATTATGGGAGTTGCCCCTGCTCCAGAATACACTTTCATTGTATTTGTTACCCCTGTTGGACCTTATTTTAAGGGGGGACTGAGTTGTATTAAACTAATTATCACTGATGAGTATCACAGAGCAGCACCAGGAGGATCTGGGGGGGTAAAAGCTATAGGAAATTATGCTCCTGGAATGATGCCGTCAAAAAACGCTAAGAAAAACGGGTTCGCTGAAGTAATCTATTTAGATGCTGAATATCATAAGTACATTGAAGAAGTAGGAGCAGCTAATTTCTTTTGTATTAAAGATGACATAATTTACACTCCTGAACTAACTGGAACGATTCTACCTGGAATAACTAGAGATTCTATCATTCAATTGGCGAAATATTTTGGATTTCAAGTTATCATTGAAAAAGTCTCAGCTGAGTTTGCCTTGGACGCTGACGAAGCTTTTTGTTGCGGGACTGCTGCAGTAATTTCACCGATTGGCTCGATTACACATGGACAAAAAACTAAAGTTTTTTCTAGCGGGAATATTGGCCCAGTTACTCAAAAATTATATAATTCAATTTCTGGAATTCACAGTGAACTCGTAGAAGATCCATTTGGTTGGTTGCATGAAGTAGATCTAAACTTGAATTTACAATACTAGTACTTTTTTTTAGATCTTTTAGCTACTAGTGCCCTTCGTGCTGCTTTTTGAGCTGATCTATTTTGTTTGAATTGTGATCTAGCCCTTTTATCTCCTATCTTCGGGCCCTTGCGCCTCTCTTCTTTTTCATGCTCTATTTTTTGAGAATAGCTCTCTCTCCAAACTCCTCCGATAATCTGCATCATTTCTTCTTTATTTTTAGTGCCTAAAATATTAGATGCTGACGATAAAGAAACCCACAATCTACCTTCTTTCATGTTTGGTCTCTTCGGGTGACTGACTCCTTCTTCTCTTTTCATTTTGGTAATTCCTACTTTTCTTGAAGCCCATAACAAACCTTCTAAGTCAGGGTTAGGGACTGAACTATCTATTGGAACCCGTCTACCAGAATTACGTGTTAACTTAGAATTAAAATAACCTGGCCATAGTGCAATCTTATCAGAATTGTGTTCCATCAATATCTCCCTTTAAATTGGTTTGGAAATCAAAATATTTTTAATTAATCTTCTATTAATGTTCCGTTAATTACACCATCTTGACCTGGTCTACTGGTGATCATAACTTTACCAAGTTCTGTTTCAACAATAGCTCCTTTAGTTAGAATATTTCTTCTTACATAATTTGGATTTGAAGAATTCTTGGAAACTGTAGTAAATTTAATGGATTTTGTAGTGCCATCAGAAGGATTGTTGACATTAATCATCTCTTCAGAGAGCACTTTAATTTGTGTTGATGCACCCGTTTTACGATACTTTTTCCTTTTAGATTCTCCAAGTACAGCAAATTGTTTTTCTGAGCTAATTTCTGTGCGTCTTTTCCCACGCATCATTCGTTTTCTTCCACCTGATGGTTTACGTTTTGAAACTCCATGCCATTGAGCCATTTAATTACCCTCGTAGTGCAATGCAAATACTGCCCTTATTTCAATGGATTGGGTCAAAAGAGGGAAGGCATGAAGGGCATCCTACGTTCAGAGGTAAATATGTCAAGGAAGTGGAAAATTAAAAAACGTAGACCAATACGTAAAAAAATTGTTTTACCTTTATTGAATAATCTTTCAAAAAATTTAGGGGTCGAAATAAATATAGAAAATTCATTATTTGAGTTTGCAGATTATGGAAATTGGAATTTAATACTAATAGATAAACTTCCTATTGCGATTGAAATTAAGAATCAAAATAGTGAAATTATAGCTTTCCCTACCATTAAGGGCTTGTTGACTTGGAAGCCTAAACTAAAATGGGTTGCTGTAGATAGAGGTGCTATTCCATTTTTACTTAATGGAGCAGACTGTATGATGGCGGGAATACAAAGTTGTGATATGGACATCAAAAAAGATGATCTAGTTTGGATTTGCGATGAAAATCATAGAAAGCCAATTGCTATAGGTTGGGCATTAGAAGACGCTAAATTAATGATTGAAGAAAATTCAAGTAAAGGAATAGAGACAATCCACTGGATTGGAGATGACTTATGGAATTTAGAATTATGATGTGACCAACCTCGCCAATTCATGGCGAGGTTGGTCCGTATTTCTCCTAAATAGACTTGAACTATTCTATTTTTCGGGATGTTGCAATCAGTGCAGCACCTAGGGCGGCACTAAGTCCCACAATTAATCCAAATCCTGGTGTAGATTCATCGTCATCTTGTGTTGTTTCGTTTCCAATCGGTTCAGTTGTAGTATTATTCGAAGCAGTTGAACCTACATTAATTGTGAAATCACCAGAAGTGTAGGAACCTGCAGCATTAAAGCATCTACTAGATTGACCTGCATTATCCCAATCATCACCAAATGATGGAGATACTCCGTCGAAGAAAACACAATCGCCTGACGCTATATCTAAAGACCCTGTTAATTCAGTTACAGTAAATACTGTTTTGTCAAGACAACCAGCCGATCCAGAAGCACATTTAGCAACCCAAGCAAAAGTTGATTGGGATGTTAATGCCATGTTAGATGCGTTTTGATCTTC